>VFQQ010000072.1_pt1 | contig 268258 bp, 236 predicted proteins | sample 3512341 | NCBI WGS metagenome assembly VFQQ01 (sample SAMN10412373, study PRJNA504923) | tailings metagenome | isolation source: Relicate 2 Philex TSF1 revegetated site | place: Philippines: Tuba, Benguet | collected 2017-08-29 | reverse complement strand
GCTATCCCCCACTACTGGGCACGTTCCGATGCATTACTCACCCGTTCGCCACTCGTCGCCAGGTTGCCCCGCGTTACCGTTCGACTTGCATGTGTAAGGCATGCCGCCAGCGTTCAATCTGAGCCAGGATCAAACTCTTCAGTTCGATCTTGAATTTGCTCAACGGAATCGAAGTGAACTTCACTTCAGTTTCCATGAGCGTTTGAGGTCTTTCGACCACGAGTCTTGCGACGAATCGCTCGACTCTTGGCACTCGCCTTCAAACGCCCACGCTTATCGGCTGTGTGTTGTTAAAGAGCTTCGCGGCTGCAGCAGCTGTTTGCTGCTTTGCTGCGCTGCTGACCAGTGATCAGCGAAGACCGAGATTCTGACATTTTTTTCAAAACCCTGTCAAGCACTCGGTTTTTCCATCCTCTTGCTTCAGCGGGCTGGGCGCTGCCTTGCGGCGCTGCGCTTCGACCTGTTTCGCAATCAGCGGAGCCCGCCAGTGTACACGCTTTCGTTCCAACAGCGCAAGTGCTGTGTGGCATCCCGCCTGACGTCCACATTGGCAGACGCGCGGGCGGGTGCTGGCAGTGCAGACCTGAGTGCCACTGCGTGACTGCCCAGCCCTGCTGATGGGCGTCCTTGCCTGGAGACGTGGAGGTCCTTTGCCGGCGCCCCATAGCCACGCTCAGGCGGATGACACGGTAGGCCTGTTCTGTGCCGGGCTGGCACCGAAAGTTTCGACAGGCGCCTTGTCTGGTGCGGAGAGCGCCGCGATGGCCGATGGCAACTCAGTGTTTGATTGCACCGCCGGGCGCTGCGGATTCGTCTTTCAGGCGGGCCGCCGGGTCGTTACAGGCCAATGCTTCGGCCAGGCGCCCCTCCAGGGCACGTGTGTCTGCCCGCAGCACCCGCTGCTTGATGGAAGCGATGTGTGCCGGGTGCATCGAGAAGCTGCGCAGCCCCATGGCCAGCAGCAGCTCGGTGAAGACCGGGTCGCCGGCCATCTCGCCGCAGACACTGACCGGCTTGTTCAGCCGTCGCGCGGTCGCGATGGTGTGCTGAAGCAGCTGCAGCACCGCCGGGTGCCAGGGATCGTAGAGGTGGGCCACCGCCTGATCTGCGCGATCGATGGCCAGCGTGTACTGGATCAGGTCATTGGTGCCGATCGAGACGAAGTCGAAGTGACCCAGCAGGCGCTCGACGATCAGCGCTGCAGCCGGCACCTCGATCATCGCGCCCAGCTGCACCGGCCCATGCGCGATGCCGGCTTCATCCAGCTGCTCGCGCGCCCGCCGCAGGGCTTCTGCGACGCGACGGGCCTCGTCCAGTTGGGCGACCATCGGGATCAACACCCGCACCGGCCCGTGCGCGCTGGCCCTGAGGATGGCGCGTAGCTGTTGGCGGAACATGGCCGGCTCGGCCAGGCTCCAACGGATCGCCCGCAGACCCAGCGCCGGATTCAAGCCATGTTCGTGCCGCAGTTCCTGCGGGCTCATGCGATCCAACGGCTTGTCGGCACCGACATCGACGGTGCGTATGGTCACGGGCAGGCCCCGCAAGCCCAGCACCGCCTGACGGTAGGCCTCGTACTGCTCGTCCTCGTCGGGCAAGTCGTCGCCACGGCCCATGAACAGGAACTCGCTGCGGAACAGCCCGACACCGACGGCGCCGGCCTCGATCGCCCCGACAGCATCCCCCGGAAGTTCTATGTTGGCCAGCAACTCGACCTGCTGCCCGTCCAGCGTCACTGCCGGCGTGTGGCGCAGACGGTCCAAGCGCGCCCGCTCCAACTCGCTCTGCCTCTGGCGGAAGCGGAACTCCTCCAGCACGATGGGTGACGGGTTGACGATGACCACGCCGGCATCGCCGTCTATGACCACCCAGTCGTCCTGACGAATCAACCGACTCGCTTCACGCGCGCCCACCACCGCCGGGATGTCCATGCTGCGCGCGACGATCGCGGTGTGCGAGGTGCGCCCGCCCACATCGGTGACGAAGCCGGTGAACACGCTGCGCTTGAAGTGCAGCATGTCGGCCGGTGCCACATCGCTGGCAACCAGCACCAGCGGCTCCTCCCCGGCGCTGCCCAGCGCAGCCAGCGCGCCCGGCGCAGACGCATCGTCTGCATCCGGTGCCCCCACCGCCAGGTGCCCCAGAAGGCGCTCGACCACCTGCTCGACATCGGCCTTGCGCTCGCGCAGGTAGTCATCCTCCATCTCGTCGAACTGGCGCGCCAGCACCTCGAGCTGCGCCGACAAGGCCCACTCGGCGTTGTAGTGGCGTTCGCGGATCCAGGTCTTGGTGGCCTCGATCAGGCTCTCGTCGTGCAGCAGCATCAGGTGCACGTCGAGCAGCGCCGCCAGCTCATGCGGTGCCTCGGGCGGCAGGTCCTGCTTCAGGGCCTCGAACTCGGCCGCGACGGCATTGCGCGCATCGCGCAGTCGACCGATCTCATGCTCGATCCGTTCCACCGGCACGAAGTAGTGGGCCACATCGACCCGCGATGACGCCACCAGCACGGCGCGCCCGATGGCAATCCCCCGCGACACTGGGGTTCCAAAGACCTGGATGCTCATGAGACCAATGTAGCGCAGGGCAGTTGACACCTCGATGTCGGCCGCGCTGCCGGTTCACGCCGCGGCCGTCGGCCTATTCGCCCTCGCCGAAGCGGCCGTCGATCAGCGCACGCAGCGCCGTCATCGCCTGCTCCTCGTCCGGGCCCTCGGTCTCGATCTCGACCTCGGTGCCCAGCCCGGCGGCCAGCATCATCACGCCCATGATGCTCTTGGCGTTGACGCGGCGCCCGTTGCGACTCAGGTGCACGTCACTGGCGAAGCCACCGGCCAGCTTGGTCAGCTTGGCCGAGGCGCGGGCATGCAGGCCGAGCTTGTTACTGATCCTGATGCGGGAACGCTGCATGGGGGTCTGTCGGCTGCGGTTGGTTTTGCCGCCGTGGCGCGCCCAGCTGCAGCACCCCCTGGGTGCCACCGGCCACGGCGCGTGCGACAAGCTCATCCAGCGGCTGCTCCGCATAGCACAGGGCACGCCACAGCATCGGCACGTTGACGCCGGCCACCACACGGCTGGCACTGCCCATGCTGGCCTCCAGCGCCGCATTGCACGGCGTCGCGCCGTAGACGTCCGTCAGGATCAGCATGTCGCCTTCGGCGGCCAGCGCCGCACGAGTGCGCGTGACCACCTCTGAGGCCGGCTCGTCCGGCGCCACGTCGATGGCCTCGACGCGCTGCCCGCAGTCGGGATAGACATGCTGCGCCACCGCGCGCAGCGACGTGGCCAGCGGGGCGTGGGCGACGATCAGCAGACGGGCCATCTTCAATCCTTGCCGGCATTATCGGCACCTGCCCGCCCACGGTGCAGGAACCAGGCATACGCCGCCAGCCCGAGCAGCCCGAAGATGGCAAAGGCGCCACGGAACGCGGCCAACTCGTCCGCGCCCAGCGCCCGCAGCAGGTCGATCAGCAGTCCCAGCCCCCACTGCACGACGAACACGCCGGCAAAGATCACCAGGTTGAAGGCCGACAGCGCGCGTCCGGCCTGCGCCGCCGGAAAGGCCGCGCCCACGGCAGGCTGGCTGACCGAGACGAAGGTGCAGGCCACGCACCACGCCGCCCAGGCCCAGGCGCCGGCGGCGGGCCCGGCCACGATGTTGGCCGCCAGCAAACCCAGCGCCAGCGGCAGCCCCCAGCGCATCAGCCGCATCGGCGTGAAGCCGCGCGCCGCCAGCCGCGGCATCACCGCACCCCAGCCCGCGAAGGCCACCAGCATGCAGGCATTGATCAGGAACAGCCCCTGCGCCGCCTGCTGCGCCGTCTGCCCGCCCACGCGCGTCATCCACGGCCCGGCCCACAGGGCCTGCACGGCGATCATGCCGCCGTAGACCACGAAGGCCAGCGGCGCGCAACGCACGAACAGCGGGTGGCGCAGGATCTGCCCGTATCCACCGTCCGCCTGTGCAACCGAGGCGGCCGCCGGCGCCGCCGCCACCGTCCGCCGTGGCACGTACAGCAGCAACAGCCCCATCGCCAGCAACAGCAATGCGGCCAGCAGCACGAACAAGCCGCGCCAGCCGGTCAGAGGCAGCAGCGCCTGCACGGGCAGGGTAGACGCCACCATGCCCAGCGAGCCGGTCATCAGCATCCAGGAATTGGCACGCAGCTGCGCCGCCGGATTGAACAGGTGGCGGTAAGCCGTCAGCGGCGCCATCAGGCACGCGGCCACGCCGGCGCCGATCAAGGCCCGTGCGGCCACCAGCGTGCCCAGGCCGCGCGCGGCTGCAAAGGCCAGGCACCCGGCCACCGCAAGGCTCATCAGCACCAGCTGCGTGCGCCGCGGCCCGAAGCGGTCCAGCGCCCGGCCCAGCGGCAGCTGCAAGGCGGCGAACCCGAAGAAATAGGCACCCGCCAGCAAGCCCAGGTCACCGGCACCCAACGCAAGCTCGGCGCTGAACACGGGCGCCAGCGTCGCCGTCACCGCGCGCAGCAGCGCCGACAGGAAGTAGGCGAAGGCGAAAGCGGCGAAGATGACCAGGGCCTGGCGGGCGCCCATCATGGCGCGTTCACCCGCAGACCGGCGGCAAACGTCGCCACGGCGTCGGCAGGCAGCCGCTCGCCCGCCGCAGTGGCCTGGTAGACGCGGGTGCCATGGGCGAACAGCACGGTGCGCAAGGCCAGCGCACGCCCGTCGGCGCGGGTGCCTTCGCAGGCCAGACTCGCCGCCTCGGGCCGCGGCGTGGCGCCGGGAACGGGAGCCGTCTGGTCGACCCGGCAGCCGCCGCCCACGCGGGCCGCTGCCGCGCCGCGCAGCGCCAGCAGCAGCGCGCCGGTCCGCGCTGGGTCGGCGCCGTCGAACCAGGCCAGGCCCCACTGCACCCCGCCGGCCTCGCAGGACAGCAGCGTCACCGGCAGGGTCTGGCCGTCCAGCGTGGCGCGCCGCTCGTGGCGGTCGGGGCGGCAGGGCAGCTGCAGGCTCACTGCCGTGCCGTCGGCGCGCAGCTCCCGCCAGTTCCAGGCCGGGCTGCAGGCCGCGGCCACGGCCGCCACGCCGGCCAGCGCCAACGGCAGCCGGCGCAGCGGGGTCGGTGTCGCGTGCCTGGCATGCCTGTGCATCGCGCGAATTATCCGGGCCGCTGCAAAACCCGCGCCCAGCCCCGGCTGCCCGCCCGCGCGGCTGCCTTCGGCGGCTGGCCGACAATGCCCAGCCATGGATGACCCGACCGCAGCTCTGCCCCCCGTCGCGCTCACCGGCGTGCGCGTGCTCGACCTGTCGCGCGTGCTCGCCGGCCCCTGGTGCACGCAGACCCTCGCCGACCTGGGCGCCGAGGTCGTCAAGGTCGAGCGCCCCGCGTCGGCCGGCCACTCAGGCGGCGACGACACCCGTGGCTGGGGCCCGCCGTTCCTGCGCGACCCCGCCGGTGCCGAGACCGCCGAGGCCGCCTACTTTCTGGGCGCCAACCGCAACAAGCGCTCGGTGGCCATCGATCTGGCGCGGCCCGAGGGCCAGGACCTGGTTCGACGCCTGGCGCAGCAGGCCGACGTGGTGGTCGAGAACTTCAAGGTCGGCGACATGGCCCGCTACGGGCTGGACGCCGCCAGCCTGCTGGCGCTGAACCCGCGCCTCGTCTACTGCTCCATCACCGGCTACGGCCAGACCGGCCCCTACCGCGACCGCGCCGGCTACGACTACGCGATCCAGGGCGCCGGCGGCCTGATGAGCATCACCGGTGAACGCGATGACCTGCCCGGCGGCGGGCCGCAGAAGGTCGGGGTGGCGGTGGCCGACCTGTTCACCGGCATGTACGCCACCGTGGCCATCCTGGCGGCGCTGCGCCACCGCGATGCCACCGGCCAGGGCCAGGCGATCGACATGGCCCTGCTCGACACCCAGGTGGCGATGCTGGCCAACCTGGGCGCCAACTACCTGGTCACGGGTCAGCCGCCGCGGCGCGCCGGCAACGCCCACCAGAACATCGTGCCCTACCAGGTGTTCGAGGTGGCTGACGGTCACCTGATCCTGGCCGTCGGCAACGACAGCCAGTTCACCAAGTTCTGCGCCGTGGCCGGCCGGCCCGAGCTGGCCACCGATCCGCGCTTCGTGAAGAACGCCGACCGCGTGCGCCACCGCGACACGCTGGTGCCGCTGCTGGCCGAGCTGATGAAGACCCGCCCGCGCGCCGACTGGCTGGCCGCGCTGGAAGCGGCCAAGGTCCCCTGCGGCCCGATCAACGACCTGGCCGAGGTCTTTGCCGACCCCCAGGTGCAGGCACGCGGCATGCGCGTGCCGGTGCCGCACCCGCTCAACCCCGGACTGCACCTGGTCAACAGCCCGATGAAGCTGTCGGCCACGCCGGTGCGCCTGCGGCGGCCGCCGCCGCTGCTGGGGCAGCACACGCGGGAGGTGCTGGCCGAGATCGGCATCGACGAGGCCGCATGCGAACGGTTGCGCCAGCTCGGCGTGGTCGGCACCGCGGACGAGGCCGGATAGCGCGACGGGCCAGGTCGCCGCGCCGCGGTCTCGGGCGGCGGCGTGACGCATTCACGGCCGGCGGGCCCGCCGTCCCCGGGTCCGGGGATGGCGACGGCCCTGGGGGGCCTGCACGCTGCCGCCACCCCTAGTTTGAAGGCGCGCCCGACCTTGGGACGCCTGCAGCCATGTTCCCTGTGCCACCCCGTCCGGCGCCACCCGCGCCCGAGCCCAGCGAGGCGCCGTCCCTGCCGGCGCGCATGGGCGCGGCGGTGGCCGAGGCTCTGGAGCCGGCCTTGGCGCGGGTGCAGGCGCTGACTTCCAGCGGCCGCATCGACCGCACCGGGCTGCGCCGGCTGCGCGCCGAGCTGGAGCTGGCGCGGCTGGCGGCGATCGCCGGACAGCAACTGGCCCGGTTGACGCAGGCAGCCTGGCGCGCCGCGCCCTCGCGGCCGGGCCTGGACGCGGCACGCCCCGCCCAGGCCGCCATGCTGCTGGGCCGGGCCCTGTGCCGGCGCGCACCCCTGATCGACGCGCTGGACCAGTCGCTGGCGCTGCGCCTCGCCGCCGACGACCTGCCCGTGCCCGACGCCGACAGTGCCAGCGAGCTGCTGCTGGCCGCCCTGGACGCCGTGCTGGTGCTGCAGGGCCCGCGGCTGGAGCTCGAGCTCGACAACGAAGCGTGGCCGCCGCGAGCCCGGCTGGTGTTGCGCGCGCCGGGTAGCGAACTCGATGCCGCCCAGCGCAGCTTGCAGGCCTCCAGCGCCGACTTGCTCGCCCGCCGGCTGGGCTGGACCCTGCGCTGGGAGCATGGCAGTGCCGGTTGTGAACTGCTGCTGGAATGGCCCCTGCCGGCCCGGCCGGGTCTGCCCCCGGGCGCGACCACGCGCCACGCCTCCGCGCCCGTGCTGTCGCTCGCCGACGCAGGGGCGGGCCCGGCGCCACGCGGGGCGGTGTGGGTGCTGGGGCGGCGCGTCGAGGCCTCGGCGGCGGCAGTGGCCGCGCTGGACCAGGCCGGCTGCCAGGCGCTGGTTGCCGACGCCCCCGAATCCCTGCCCGACGGCGACGACAGGCCGCTGCCGCTGGCGCTGCTGGTCGACGACACCGTGGCCGACGAGGCGTTGGCGCCGCTGCTGCAGCGCCTGCGGCGCGAGCAGCCGCGGCTGCCCCTGCTGCGCGCCGCGCCGCGCGGCCATGCCATCGACATCGCCCGCGCCAGCGCCGGCGGCGGCGGCCGCGTCGGGCTGGCCGCACTGCGCGCGCGGCTGCCCTTGCTGCTGGCCTTCGAACTGGCACGGATCACGTAGTCGCCCGGGCGCGCTGGCGCACGTTCCGCCCACCGGGGCCGTTCCGCTTCGGTCCGGGGAGTCCGGACCCGCGCTGCCGCCCGATGGACGGCGGGGGCGCGGCGCGGACTCAGCGGCCGAAGACCTGCTTGAGCAGCGCGCTGCCGGTGCGCACCGGGTCCTGGCGCAGGCGACGCTCCTCGTCGCCGATCTTCAGGTACAGCGCGTCCAGCGTCTTGGCGGTGACGTGTTCCTCGACGCTGGCCAGGTCGCCGCCGGCCACCCCGGCGCGTGCCAGGCGCGCCGCCAGGGCGTTGTAGCGCTGGGCCAAGTCCACGTCGCGCGTGGCCTGGGTCACCACGGGCAGCAGCTGGCGCGTCAGCGGCACACGCGTCTTGCCGGCAAAGAAGTCGGTGACCGCGGTGTCGCCGCCGCGCACCAGGCGCAGCGCGTCCTCGACGCTGATCGAGCGGACCGTGTCGACGAGCAGCTGGCGCGCCATCGGCACCGCGCGTTCGGCGGCCCGGTTCATCGCCGTCTCCAGCTCGTCGACGCGGTCGCCCTGGCCCAGCCGGCGCATCAGCTTGCCGGCATCCGCCAGGAAGCCGGGCAGCGGGATGCGCACGCGCGGATCGCCCAGAAAGCCCCCGGGGCGGCCCAGCGCGGCGACGGCGGCGGCAACGCCGCGCGACAAGGCCTCGCGCACACCGTCGGCGGCCTGGCTCTCGCCCTGCGCCGCCGACGGCCCTGGACCCAGCAAGCCCAAGGCTCCCGTGGCGCCGAGGCCCGCGGCCATAAAATCGCGTCTCCCGATACCCATCTGCTCCCCCATGTCTGCGCTGCACCGTCCTGCCACCCGCTGCGCCGCCCCGCAGCGCCGCCGTGCGCTGCGCTGGTTGGGTGCCGGCACCGCCGCGGCCATGCTGCCGCAGTGGACCGGCTGCGCCGGCCGTGACGCGGCGCCGACCTTCTCCTACACCCTGCTCGACGGCAACAAGGGCGACACCCAGGCCTTGCGCGGCAAGGTGCTGCTGGTCAACTTCTGGGCCACCAGCTGCGTCACCTGCGTCAAGGAGATGCCCGCGCTGGTGGCGACGCACAACAAGTACCAGCCGCGCGGCTTCGAGACCCTGGCCGTGGCGATGAGCTACGACCCGCCGGCCTACGTGGCCAACTTCGCGCAGAGCCGCCAGCTGCCCTTCGGCGTGGTCATCGACAACACCGGCGCCATCGCGCGCGCCTTCGGCGACGTGAAGATCACGCCCACCACCTTCCTCATCGACCAGCGCGGCGGCATCGTCAAGAAGTACGTCGGCGAACCCGACTTCGTGGCGCTGCACCGCCTGGTCGACGAACTGCTCGCCCAAGGCTAGCACGCGCCCCCGATGATCGGCCGCCTCGCCGGCACGCTGCTGGAGAAGAACCCGCCGGGCGTGCTGCTCGACGTGCGGGGCGTCGGCTACGAGCTCGACGTGCCGATGAGCACCTACTTCAACCTGCCCGCCACCGGCCAGCCGGTGGTGCTGCTGACGCACTTCGTGGTGCGCGAGGACGCGCAGCTGCTCTACGGCTTTCTCACCACCGCCGAGCGCGCCACCTTCCGCGAGCTGGTCAAGATCAGCGGCGTCGGGCCGCGCACCGCGCTGGCCATCCTGTCGGGCATCAGCGTCGCCGAGCTGGCCGCCATCGTGACCTCGCAGGACGCCGCGCGGCTGGTCAAGGTGCCGGGCATCGGCAAGAAGACCGCCGAACGCCTGCTGCTCGAGCTCAAGGGCAAGCTGGGCGCCGAGCTCGGTGCCCCAGCCGATGCCACCGCGCCCGAGGGCAGCCACGGCGACATCGCGCAGGCGCTGCAGGCGCTGGGCTACAGCGAGCGCGAGGCGCGTGCCGCGCTCAAACCCCTGGCGGCCGGGATCGGCGTCTCCGAAGGCATCAAGCAGGCCCTGAAGGCGCTGAGCCGCTGAGCCGCCGGGCACGCCGGCGGTGCCGGGGCTGACGCGGCGGCGCCCCTGGCGATAATCACAGCATGGCCATCCAGACCGACGACTTCGACGCCGCGCCGCTGCCCCGCGTGCTGAGCGCCGCGACGAACTCGCCCAACGAGGAGGCCGTCGAGCGCGCGCTGCGGCCGCGCCAGCTGGCCGACTACGTGGGCCAGGCCCGCGCCCGCGAGCAGCTGGAGATCTTCATCGGCGCCGCCCGCCAGCGCGCCGAGGCGCTGGACCATGTGCTGCTGTTCGGCCCGCCGGGGCTGGGCAAGACCACGCTGGCGCAGATCGTCGCCAACGAGCTCGGCGTCAAGCTGCGCCAGACCTCGGGCCCGGTGCTGGAGAAGCCCAAGGATCTGGCGGCGCTGCTGACCAACCTCGAGCGCAACGACGTGCTGTTCATCGACGAGATCCACCGCCTCAGCCCGGTGGTCGAGGAGATCCTGTACCCGGCGCTGGAGGACTACCGCATCGACATCATGATCGGCGAGGGCCCGGCGGCGCGCTCGATCCAGCTCGAGCTGCAGCCGTTCACGCTGGTCGGCGCCACCACCCGCGCCGGCATGCTGACCAACCCGCTGCGCGACCGCTTCGGCATCGTCGCGCGGCTGGAGTTCTACACGCCCGACGAGCTGCAGCGCATCGTCACGCGCAGCGCCGGCCTGCTCGAGGTGCCGATCGACGCGGCCGGCGCGCTGGAGATCGCCCGCCGCAGCCGCGGCACGCCGCGCATCGCCAACCGGCTGCTGCGCCGGGTGCGCGACTACGCCCAGGTCAAGGGCGACGGCCGCGTCGGCGCTGCGCTGGCCGACCGCGCGCTGGCCATGCTCGACGTCGACGCGCTGGGCCTGGACCTGATGGACCGCAAGCTGCTGCAGGCCATCGTGCAGCGCTTCGACGGCGGCCCGGTGGGGCTGGAGAACCTGGCCGCCGCCATCGGCGAGGAGGCCGGCACCATCGAAGACGTGATCGAGCCCTACCTGATCCAGCAGGGCTTCCTGCAGCGCACGCCACGTGGCCGCGTGGCCACCGCCGCCAGCTGGCGCCACCTGGGCCTGACGCCGCCGCGCGACCCGGCCGCCTCGGCCGATCTGTTCGACGCTTGAGACCGGGCGCCCGGCCCGGCGCGTGAAACACGTCACGCCGGCGCGCCCGGCGTGCGGCTTCGCACACAGCCGAAACATTTGCTAGCAGCTCGGCGACCTCAAGTCGCCCGCTGGCCGGCCGATAGACCTGTACGAGCGGCCACCACCCGCAGCCCCGCCGCGCTGGCCGCGCGGCCCCCTGCGGCTCCGGTGGCGCAACCGACAAGGACACCGGCATGCCTGCTGCAAACCGTTTCCGCGGCTTCACCCTGATCGAGCTGATGGTCGTCGTGGCCGTCGTGGCCATCCTGGCCGCGGTGGCCGTGCCCGGCTACGGCGCCTACGTGCAGCGCTCGCGCGTGCCGGTGGCGCTGGATGCGCTGTCGGCCTTCTACACGCGCATGGAACAGCGCTACCAGGACGTCGGCAACTATGCCAACGGCAGCGCCTGCGCCGTGGCGGTGCCGACGGCCGCCAACTTCACCGTCAGCTGCGCGCTGACCAACAGCGGCCAGGGCTTCACCGCCACCGCCACCGGCAGCGGGCAGATGGCCGGCTACGGCTACACCATCAACCACAGCGGCGTGCGCGCCACCACCGCCCATCCCAAGGGCGTGCCGGCCAGCACCTGCTGGAGCGTGCGGGGGGCCACATGCGACACCTGACACGCCGGGCCCGGCACGCCGCCGCGCGCGCCCAGCGCGGCCTGACCCTGGTCGAGCTGATGGTCGGCGTGGCCATCGTCGCGATGCTGGCGCTGGCCGGCGCACCCTACTTCGCCGACTACGGCGTCAACTCGCGCCTGCGCGAGAGCGGCAACGCCGTCTACACCGAGGCGCTGATCGCCCAGAGCGAGGCCATCAAACGCAACCGCCTGATGCGCCTGGCCGCCAGCGGCACGCTGTTGCAGGTGCAGGACATCACCGATGCGGCCAATCCGGTCACGCTGCGCACCCGCCAGCTGGCCGAGGGCGTGCTGTTCAACGCCGCCGTCAACGTCGACTTCGGCAGCCAGGGCTGGCCGGCCAACCTGACCGCCGCCGCGATCGACCTGAAGCACGCCCGCGAGACCTGCTCGGCCGACTTCCGCTGCCCGGGGCTGCGCGTCGAGGCCGCCGGCGCCATCCGCCTGTGCGGCAACCGGCTGGAGTCCTGCTCGTGAGGCGCGCGCTGCGTGGCGTCGGCCTGATCGAAGGCCTGATCGCGCTGGCCCTGCTCTCGCTGGGCATGCTGGCCATGACGCGCATGCAGGGCGGCCTGATCGCCCAGAGCGCCGAGGCGCAGACGCGCCAGACCGCCAGCCAGTTCGCCGCCGAGCTGCTGTCCACCGTCTACGTCGACGGCGCCAACGCCGCCTGCTACACGCTGCCGCAGAGCGGCAGCTGCAGCAACAGCGGCGCCATCGCCCGCACCGCCGCCTGGGCCAGCCGCGCCGCCGCCGGCCTGCCCGGTCCGGTGACCACGGCCGCCGTCTACACCCCGACCAGCGGCCAGCTGACGCTGACCATCACCTGGCGCGGCAAGCACAGCGGCGACACGCGCACGCTGGAGACCACCACCGATGTGCGCCAGTAGGCCGCCCCAGGCCCCGATGCCGGCCCGCCGGCAGCGCGGCGTCTCGCTGATCGAGAGCATGGTCGGCATCGTCGTGGCCCTGCTCATCGGCATCGCGGCCACCGGCGGGGCGGCCATGTTCACCGCCTCGCAGCGCCAGGCCATTGCCGCCGGCGGCTCGCTGCTCAACGCCGGCACCGCGCTGGCCGCGCTGCGCGACGACGTGGCCGCCGCCGGCCTGGGCTTCTTCGGCGACGCGCGCTTCCTGTGCGACCGGCTCAACCTCAGCATCGGCACCAGCGTGCTGCAGGACAACGCCGCCTTCGTGCCGGTGCGCATCACCGCCGAGGCCACCCACGACCGCCTCGATGCGGTCTACGCAACGCAGATCACCTCGGGCGCCAACGTGCTGCTGGCGTCGGCCAGCTCCGGCGCCAGCGCCGAGCTGCGCTCGCTGCTGCCGGCCACCGCCGGCCAGGCCGTGCTGCTGGCCCCCGACACGCCGGGCACGGCCTGCCTGGTGCGCAGCGTCACCGCGGTCACCGCATCGACGCCGGAGGCGCCGCAGGCGCTGTCCTTCGCCAACTCCGGCACCCACAACCAGGCCACGTTCAGCGTCGCGCCAAGCTTTCCCGACCGCGGGCGCGTCACGCTGCTGGGCGAGCTGCGCTGGTCGCGCTACCGCGTCGAGGGCACCGACCTGCGTCTGGAGCGGCCGATGGGCGGCGCCCCGGTGGTGCTGGCACGCAACGTGGTCGCCTTCCGCGTGCAGTACGGCATCGCCGCCGCGGCCGCCGGCAGCACCGCCCTGGAGGCCTGGCAGGACGCCAGCGGCAGCTTCGCCACGCTGGACGCCAGCACGCTGCCGCGCGTGCGCGCGCTGCGCATCGGCGTGGTCACGCGCAGCCCGCAGCCCGAGAAGCCCAATGCCGCCGGCCAGTGCGAGGCCAGCACCGAGATGCCGCAGCTGTTCGGCCAGGCGGTCACCGCCGATGTCAGCAACTGGCGCTGCTTCCGCTACCGCAGCTCGGTCACCGTGGTGCCGCTGCGCAACGTCGTGATGGGTCTGAGGGTCTGATCATGGCCAAGTTGCAGCTTCGTTGCGGCCGCGCCCAGCGTGGCGTCACGCTGCTCGTCGTGCTGGTGCTGATGGGGGTGATGCTGCTGGGCGGCCTGGCGCTGGCGCGCATCACCGAGATCGGCAACCTGGCCGCCGGCAACAGCGCCTACCGCGAGGCGTCCTTGCAGGCCTCGGAGGTGGGGCTGAACACCGCCTACGCCGCGGTGCGCGCCATCGCCAACGAGGACACCGCGCTGGCCGGCTGGTACTGGCCGACCACCCAGGCCGCCGACGCCGTCGGCATCCCGACCGTGAACTGGGACAACGCGCCCGAGGTCGTGGTCGGCAACTACCGCGTGCGCTACGTCGCCGAGCGGCTGTGCGAGACGGCGCCGGTCACCGACACCCTTCGCCAGTGCCTGGTCAAGCAGGTGCCGCAGATGAACAGCAACCGCGTCGGGCAGGAGCCGCTGGACCCGCCGAACTCGCGCCAGTTCCGCGTGACCATCCGCGTCAACGGGCCCAAGGACACCCAGACCTGGGTGCAGGCGTTGCTGACCAAGGGTTGAGCCAGGGCGCCGCGCGCGCCAGGGGGAATGCGATGAAGACCGCCATGCAACTTGCCGCCAGCGCCACCGCGCTGGCTGCGCTGACTCTCGGCGTGGCCTCGCACGCGACCAGCGTCGCCGAACTGCCACTGAAGGCCTCGGTGCTGGCCAAGCCCAACGTGATCTTCGGCATGGACGACTCGGGTTCGATGGACTCCGAGGTCATGCTCTACAACAACGACGGCGCGTTCTGGTGGGACTACAACGCGCGCAGCGGCTGGGGCATCGATGCCAACCATCCCAACCCGTCGCTGCGCAGCATCACCTCGACCTGGTTCAACGCCGCCGGCAGCTCGGGCAGCCAGTGGCGCAAGATGGTCTACCTGTTCCCCAACGGCACGGGCACCGGCAACCGCGTCTACAACGACTCCGCCAACGACCACTTCGCGGTGCTGCCGACGACGCAGTTCGCCTTCCTGCGCTGGTCGGGCGTGTACCGCGACGGCGCCGGCGTCTACCGCTCGGCGCCCAGCGATCCGGCGCAGTCGCCGGTGCACAACCCGATGTACTACAACCCGCTGGTGACCTACGCCCCCTGGGCGCCGGCCCAGCTGGCCAGCGGCGCCGTCACCCCGGCCAACGCCACGCCCAGCACCACCAAGTCGCACCCCATCTACGGCAGCGGCACCTTCGACCTGACCAGCAACATCACGGTGCAGTCGTCCCCCAGCGACCACACCGTGTTCACCGCGCTGCCCGGCATGACCCTGCCGGCCGGCTCGCGCATCAACGTCTGCAGCAGCAGCAACGGCAGCTGTGCCGGCTGGACCGACCAGACCACCCAGGCCGCGGCGTCGAACAGCAACGTGACCCGGGTCTCGATGACCTACTTCCCGGCCACCTACTGGGTCAAGGAGACCTGCACCGTCCCGGCCACGCCCAACGTCGCCACCGACAGCTGCACCACCGCCCCCGACGGCTCGACGCTCAAGCGCTACGAGATCAAGACCGGCAACACCTTCCCCAGCGGCCGCAGCGTTGCCGACGAGTTGCAGAACTTCGCCAACTGGTTCCAGTACTACCGCAAGCGCAAGCTGATGCTTGCCGGCGCGATGGGCCAGACGATGGAGAACCTCACCGGCATGCGGCTGGGCGTGGTCGCCTTCAACAGCCACAGCACGGTCACCCTGTATGACGCCGACGCCGCTTCGGCCAGCCAGAACCGGCTGCGCGTGGCCGGCATCTTCTACGAGGCCAACGGCAGCGGCGGCACGCCCACCCGCGAGACGCTGAAGTACATCGGCGAGCAGTACCGGCGCACCGACCAGACCAGCGGCAAGTTCAACGTCACCCAGTTCGCCTGCCAGCGCAACAACGCCTTCATCGTCACCGACGGCTTCGCCAACGCCTCGTCGGTGACCATGCCCAGCTGGGACAGCGGCAAGTCGGCCGCCGACTGGGGCAGCGGCGCGCCCTACGAGACCACCTTCAGCGGCACGCTGGCCGACCTGGCGTTGCGCTACTACACCAACAACAACCGCCCCGACCTGGCCACCGGCATGCTGCAGGCCACGCCGAGCGACAGCAACACCAACCTGCACATGAACACCTACGGGCTGACGCTGGGCGCGCGCGGCACGCTGTTCTTCAACGAGAACTCGCCGCTGCCCACCGACCCCAGCGCCTGGCCCAACCCGAACCAGAACCGCAGCCCGACCTCGGTCGACGACCTCTGGCACGCCACCATCAACGGCCGCGGCAAGATGTACCTGGCGACCACGCCCGAGGAGACGGCGCTGCGCATCCGCGCCGGCCTCGACGACATCCTCAGCCAGGAGGGCGCCCAGGGCGGCATCGCCGTCAGCGCCGTCAACCTGGATCGCAGCGACTCGCAGGCCTACCTGGGCGTCTACAACCCGCGCGGCTGGACCGGCGACCTCACCGCCAACCCCATCAGCACCGCCACCGCCGCCATCAGCACCACGCCCAACTGGTCGGCGGCCGGCCTGCTGGCTGCCCGCAGCTGGTCCAGCCGCGTGATCGTCAGCAACAACGGTGCCGGTGGCGTGGTCTTCGACACCGCCAACGTCGGCGCCGCCGTCAACCCCAACCCGTCCAGCTTCAGCGACGCCGCCGTCGTCGAATACTTGCGCGGCAACCGCGCCGGCGAGGGCAGCACCTTCCGCCTGCGCAGCGCGCTGATGGGCGCCGTGGTCAACGCCGAGCCGGTGCTGGCGCGCGACGAGGGCATGGTCTACATGGCCTCGGGCGAGGGTTTCCTGCATGCCTTCGACACCGTCACCGGCGCCGAGCACTGGGCCTATGCGCCGGCCGAGACGCTGGGTGCCATCGGCCAGTCGGTGCAGCGCGGCTGGGTCTACCAGACGCTGCTGGACGCGACGCCGGTCTACGCCAAGCTCAGCAACGGCAGCAAGCTGCTGGTCGGCGGGCTGGGTGCCGCCGGGCGCAGCTACTACGCGCTGGACGTCAGCTCGCCGCGCAACCTCAGTGCCGCCGCCGCCGCCGCGCAGTACCGCTGGACCTTCCCCGCCGCCAGCGACAACACCACGCGCGCCCTGATGGGCTACACGCTGGGCAGGCCCATCATCGCCAAGACCACCACGGGCGCCGACGTGGTGCTGGTGACCTCGGGCTACGACAACGGCCAGGTCATCGGCGACGGCAAGGGCCGGCTGTGGGTGCTCAACGCCAGCACCGGCGCGGTGCTCAAGACCTTCCGCACCACCGTCGGCACCACCGCGGCCGAGTCCGGCCTGACCCATGTCTCGGCCTTCCGCGAGGCCAACGGCACCACGCGCTACGTCTATGGCGGCGACCTGCTGGGCAACGTCTGGCGCTTCGACCTGGACCGCGTCGGTGCCGGCGAGCTCGACGCCGAACTGCTGGCCTCGCTGAAGGACGCCAGCAACAACGCCCAGCCCGTGACCGCCGCGCCCGAGCTCGCCACCATCGAGGGCAAGCGCGTGGTGCTGATCGGCACCGGCCGCCTGCTCGACATCAACGACTTCGGCAGCACCCGCGTGCAGAGCTTCTACGCCATCGCCGACGGCAGCACGCTGGCCAACGCGCGCAGCAGCCTGGTCCAGCAGACCTACGTGCGCAGCACCGACACGCTGACCAACAACCCGGTGGACTGGACCACCCAGCGCGGCTGGTACATCGACCTGTCGGCCGGCGAGCAGGTCAACACCGAGCCCACGCTGGTCTACGGCGCCGTGCTCTTCGTCTCCAACGTCAACGGCAGCAACGACTGCTCGCAGGCCTCGTACATGTACCTGCTGGACGCCAAGGGCGCGACGCGTGTGGCCGGGGCCAACAGCTTCGTGTCGCAGACCATGCCGGGGCGCGTCAACGCGTCGCGGGTGATCGCGCTGCGCGTGGTCAGCGGCAGCATCGTCGGCACCACCCACCTGTCGAACAACCAGACCTTCCGCGCCCCGCTGCCGGTGGGCCAGGTGATCAACCCGGCCAAGAACGCCTGGCGCGAGCTGCGCCGCTGAGCGCGGCGACGCTCAGCCCGGGGCCGGCGCTGCGTCGCTGCCTTCCAGGTGCGTGGCCAGGCCCCAGGCCAGCAGCGTGAAACCCTCGCCGGTGTGCAGCACATGGTGCAGGGCGGCGTTGTCCAGCGTCCAGCAGCGCGGCGCGTCCAGCGCCTGGCCGGTGGCGGCGCGGTGCACGCAGTCGAGCACGCCGCCATGGGTGACGACGGCGATGGCCTCGCCGGCATGCGCGCCGGCCAGCCGCGCCAGCGCCGCCAGGCAGCGCGCGCTGAAGTCGCGCAGCGACTCGCCGCCGCCCGGCGCGAAGCCGGGCTCGCGGCTGCGCCAGCGCGCCGCGTCCTCGGGCGCCTCGACCGCGATGTCGGCGAAGCGCCGGCCCTCGTAGCGGCCGAAGCCGCGCTCGCGCAGGCCGGCGTCCAGCCGCAGCGCCAGGCCCTGGGCCCGCGCCAGCGGCTCGGCGGTGGCGGCGGCGCGCTGCAGGTCGCTGGCGTAGACGGCGGCCAGCGGCAGGTCGGCCAGCGCCGCGGCCACGCGGGCGGCCTGCCAGCGGCCCAGCGCGTCCAGCGGCACGTCGGTGTGGCCCTGGATGCGGCCGTCCAGGTTCCAGGCGGTGCGCCCGTGGCGCACCAGCAGCAGCCGGGTCGGCTCGCGCACCGGCGCCGGGCTCAGGCCTCGGGCGCCAGCAGCCGCGGGTTCAGCGTGTAGGTGCCCGAGAAGGTCGCCTCGGCCAGCACATGGCCGGCCAGCGCGCGGCGCACGGCATCGCCGTCGAACACGCCTTCCAGCGGCAGCCTGGCCAGCGCCACGGCGTACAGCGTGAACACGTAGTGGTGCACCAGCGAGTCGTTGAACGGCGGGAACGGGCCGTCGTAGCCGAAGTACTGGCCGGCCATCTCGGCGTTGCCGGCGAACCAGTTCGTGTAGTCGTTGAGGCCGTGCCGGGCGCCGCCGCGGGCCTCGGGCCCGGGCTTGCCGCGGGCGACGAAGCCACGGCTGAACTCGCCCTCCTGGATCACCGTGGGCATCGGCGGCAGGTCGACCAGCACCCAGTGGAAGAAGTCGACGCGCGGCAGGTCGGCCGGCACCTCGCGCCCCGGCTGGTTGACGTCGTCGGCGCGGCTGGGCACGTCGAAGTCGTGGCAGATGAGCACCATCGACTTCGCGCCGGCCGGCACGTCGCTCCAGGCCAGGTGCGGGTTGAGGTTGTCGCTGAAGCCGGCGCCGCCCCGCCCGTCGGGCCTGCCGGCGGCGTAGCGCGCCGGGATGCGGTCGCCGTTGGCCCAGCTGTCGCTCCACAGTTTCATCGTCGGGCTCTCCTCGTGCTGGCAGGTGGTGGCGCAGGTGGCGGGCTCAGACGCCCCAGGTGATGGGCTCGTCGGCGGCCTGCGCGCGGCGCAGCATCTCCAGCACCGGCCACAGGCGCTGGCGCAGGCCGACCGGGCGGCGCTCGCGCTCGATCTCGCCGTCGTCCTCGCCCGGCGCCGGCCCCGGCTCGGCCGGCTCGGCGTCCTGCAGCGCCGCCTGCAGGCGCGTGATGGCTGCCGGCATCGCCGCCGGCTCGATGATCCCCTGGGCCGCGGGCTCGCGGCCCAGCAGGCGCAGCAGCTCGTCGCCGCTGGCCTGCAGCATCAGCAGGTCACCGGTGGCGCGGCTGCGGAACTTGTAGGACATCGGCGCGGGCGCTGCGGGGAACGAGGCCGCATTGTGCCGCCGTATCGCCGGCGCGCGGCGAACGGCGCGGCCGGCGCGCGGCGGGCCGCGCGGCCGCGCGGCCGGCGCGCGGCGGGCGCGGCGGGCGCCGCGGTCGGCGCCCGGCGGGCAGGCACTCAGCGTGCGCCGGGCGCGCAGCGGCGCCTGGCCGCGCCGGCACCGAGCAGCGCACAGGCCGCCAGCGCCCAGGTCGCCGGCTCGGGCAGCTGCCGCGGCACCTCGACCTGGCCGTTGCGCACGTTGAACAGGTAGCGGCCGGCCACGCCGCTGCCCAGCGAGCCGCCGGCCAGCGCGAAGGGCCCGCCGTCGACGAAGGCCCCGTTGACCGCCGAGCCCGCCTGCTCGTAGGACGCGTCGACGCCGTTGGACCAGCCCATGCGCGCCGAGTCGCCGCCGAGGCCGCCGACGCCGCCGCTGGCGTCGCCGGCCTCCCACTCGATGCGGTCGTAGTTGAACTCGAAGTCGAAGTCGCCGGCGGCGATGTCCGAGCGGTCTGTGATGATGAGCTGGAAGCTGTTGAGCCGGTCGGTCTGGGCGTTGAAGTAGCCCACGCCGATCCAGTTGACACCGAAGGCGCGGCGGCCGTCGATCATGGCCTGGCCGAACTGCACGACGCCGCTGCCCTGGCCGCCGGTGTCCACGTCGGCGAAGAACGGCGCCAGGATCTGCCGGCCCGAGTTGAGCAGCGGGAAGGGGTTGTAGGTGTCCAGGGCGCCGTCGAAGGTGACGTTGCCGTTGTTGTTGACCCACAGCGAGCTCAGGCTCTGGCCGAAGAAGTTGATCTGGAACCCCAGCGCCTCGCGGTCGCTGGAGCCGTCGTCGTTGGCGCCCAGCGCCTGGTTGAAGGCGGCGGCATGGCGGATCGCGCCGGCCTGGGCGGGCAGCGCCAGGGCGGCGCCCAGGGCCAGCAGCAGGGGCAGGGTGCGGAAGGTTCTCATCGGTGCATCGCTATCTAGTTCGGGACGGAACCGGGCGACGCAGGCCGCCCGGGCGAGCCCCGGCCATAGCAGGCTTGGTGCCAGCGGCGCCGCGGCGCACCGCGGCCGAGGCGTGACGGGGCGGCGGCGCCGGCGCGTGCGCGGGTGCCTGCGGTGTCCGCGGACGTCCACGCGGCGACCGCGGCCGCGGCGCGGCGCGACGAAGAGAGGCGGCGGGTGGTGCGGCGGCAGGGACGGCGGCAGGGACGGCGCCCGACGCGGCGCGCCCGGCGAGGCCGGGCGCCCACCTCAGCGCCGCACGAGCCGGATGCGCGACCCGCGCGCCGGCGGCGGCGGCGCGGCGCCGGCCACGCGCTGCTCGAAGCTCAGCGGGTCCAGCGCCGGGGCGAACAGGAAGCCCTGGAACTCGGCGCAGCCGGCGTCGAGCAGGAACTGGCGCTGCGGCTCGGTCTCGACACCCTCGGCGATGACCTTCATCCCGAGCGCGCGCGACATCTGCACGATGGCGGTGACGATGCCGGCGTCGCTGTCGTCGTCGGGCAGGCCACGCACGAAGCTGCGGTCGATCTTCACCTTGTGGATGGGGAAGCGCTTCAGGTAGGCCAGGCTCGAGTAGCCGGTGCCGAAGTCGTCGATCGACAGGCGCAGCCCCAGCGCGGCCAGCGCGTGCAGCCGGGCCAGCGCCTCGTCGGCATCGTGGACCAGGATCGATTCGGTCAGCTCCAGCTCCAGCAGCGGCGGCGGCAGCCCGCTGACGGCCAGCACGTTGGCCACGCGGTCGACGAACTGCGCCTGCTGGAACTGGAGCGCCGAGACGTTGACCGCCACCGGCAGCGACATCCCGCGCTGGTGCCACAGCGCCGACTGGCGCACGGCCTGCGACAGCACCCAGTCGCCGATGGCGACGATGAAGCCGCTCTCCTCGGCCACCGGGATGAAGCGGCTGGGCGGGATCTCGCCCAGGTCGGGGTCGCGCCAGCGCAGCAGCGCCTCGGCGCCGACCACGCGGCCGTCGACCAGGTCCACCTGCGGCTGGTAGTTGAGCCGGAAACGGTTGCTCACCAGCGCCTGGCGCATCGCGTGGTCCAGGCGCATGTGCTCGCGGCGGTCGACCTCGGCGCGGGCCTGGTGCAGGCGGTACTGCCCGCGGCCGCCCTCCTTGGCCGCGCGCATCGCGTTCTCGGCGCGGCGGCCCAGCTCGTCCAGCGTCTGCCCCTGCGCCGGCGCCAGCGCGATGCCGATGCTGCAGGTGACGGTGAAGTCGGCGCCGTCCACGGTGCTGGGCTGGGCGACGACGTTGAGCATGCGCCGCGCGGTGGCCTCGGCGGCGGCGGCGCTGGCCGGCTGCAGCAGCACGGCGAACTGGTCGCCGGCCAGGCGCGCCAGCAGGTCGCCCTCGCGCAGGCAGCCCTTGAGCCGCTGCGCGCAGTCGATCAGCACGCGGTCGCCGACGGCCTGGCCGAAGCCCTCGTTGATCTGGCGGAAGCGGTCCAGGTCGACGACCAGCAGCGCGAAGGCGCCGCCGTCGCGGCGCGCCAGCGCGGCGGCGGCGTCGACGGCCTCGGCCAGCCGGCGCCGGTTGCCCAGCCCGGTCAGCGCGTCGTTCGAGGCCAGGCTCTCGATGCGCTCGGCGGCGGCGACGCGCTCGGTCAGATCGCGGAACGAGAACACCCGGCCCTGCGGCACGCCGCGCTGGAACAGCGGCCGCGTGACGCGCTCCAGCAGCGCGCCGCTGTGCAGCTGCAGCCGGTCGGTGGCCGACAGCAGCGGCGCCTGGCGCAGCTCGCACAGCCGGCGCTCGTAGGCCTCGGGGTCGGCGACGCTGCGCGCCATCCAGTGCTGCAGCGACGCCGCGTCGTTGGCCTCCAGCAGCGCCTGCGGCAGGGCCCACAGCTCGGCGAAGCGGCGGTTGAAGGCGCGCAGCCGGCCGGCCAGGTCGAACACCAGGATGCCGTCGGCGGTGGCCTCCAGCGTGGCCTGCAGCTCGGCCAGCGCCAGCTCGCCCTCGGCCTGGGCACGCTGCTCGGCGCTGCGGTCGACCAGCGTCACCAGCGCATGCGCCGTGGCGCCACCCTGCAGCTGCACCGGCCGCACGCTGCGCGTGACCTGCAGCGGCCCGGCAGGACCCTCGACCACGGTGTCGGACAGCAGCGTGTCGCGCTCGCCGACGGCGGCGGCGGCCCAGTAGGCCAGGTCCTCGGGCGAGGTCGCCAGCTGCGCGGCCTGGCGGCCGGCCAGCGCGCCGGGCTCGCAGCCGAACAGCGCGGCGGCGGCGGCGTTGGCCACCACCACGCGCTGGTCGGCATAGTCGACCAGCCAGGCGGCATGCGGCAGCCCCTCGAGCAGCCCGGCCCACGGGGCCGGCGCGGCGTCGGGGCGCAACTGCAGCGCGTCGCGTTTCAAGCGGCGAGCTCCTCGGCGCGCTCCAGCGGCTCGAAGTAGTAGTTGACGCGCGGCCGCGGGTCCAGGTACTCCAGCGCCTGTGGCGGCAGCTTGGCGGCCTGCAGGCTGCGGCGGATGCCCAGGTCGGGGGTGTGCTCCAGCTCCAGCAGCAGCGCGTCGGCGCGCGGCACGCGCGCGTCGTGCACCAGCACGCAGGGCTTCAGCGGGCGGCTGGCGTTGATGCCCACCACCATCGCGTAGCGGTCGTCGGTGAGCTGCACCAGCGAGCCGGCCGGGTACACGCCCATCATCCGGATGAAGGTGTTCAGCACCGTCGCGTCGAAGCGGTTGCGGCCCTGCGCGAACAGCATCGACACCGCCTCGTGCGGCGTCAGCGCCAGGGTGCGCGTGGCCGGGTTGCACAGGTTGTCGTAGCGGTTGACGATGGCGACGATGCGCGCGCCTATGCTCTGGCGCTCGCCGGCCAGGCGCTGCGGGAAGCCGTTGCCGTCGGCCTGCTCGTGGTGCTGGGCGATGACGCTCAGCGCGCCGGCCGGCAGGCCCATGCGCCGGCCCAGCGCGATGCCCTTGGCGACGTGGTCGCGGTAGGCATTCATCTCCGCGGTGGTGAAGCGGTCATCGGCATGGCGGAAGCGCTCGGCCACGTCCAGCTTGCCCACGTCGTGCATCAGCGCGCCCACCGCCAGCTCGACCAGGTCGGCCTCGGGCAGCGACAGCGCGCGGCCCATCAGCAGCGAGATCACGGTGACGTTCAGCGCATGCGCCGCCGCGCGGTCGCCCCCCCCGCCGACCAGCCGGATGGCCACGTCGTCGGCGTCGAGCATCTTGTCGATCATGGCCTGGGCCAGCTTGTGGCAGCCGCGCCCGGCGTCCTCGGGGCGTGCGGTGACCAGCTCCCAGGCCTGCTTCCAGGCCCCCGAGGCCTCGCCGTACTGGCGCTCGCAGACCTGCTGCGCCTCGCGCTGGCGAGCCAGCCGCTCGCGCAGCGGCCGTGCGGCATCGGCGTCCGCCGCCAGCGCCGCTGCCGTGGCGGCGGCGGCGGCCTCCTGGGCCGCGGCCGCCGCCGCGTCGGGCTCGGGGTCGCTCTTCTCGGGATACCAGCGCACCTTGGCTAGGCCCAGCTTGCGCACCGTCTCGATCTGGTCCTGCGAGCTGAGCTTGAAGCTGGACAGCGGAAAGGGGTGCGACAGCCACCCACCCTCCAGGTGGATGTACATGCCGATGCGCAGCGCGTCGACGGCGATGAGGCTGGCAGCCATGCGGAGTTCCCTGAGTCTCGTTCGTAGCCGAGCCACGCTCGCGCGCCGCTCTCGAACCATTTCGGGTCCGGCGCCACCGAACTTGAGGCGGATGTTTCAGGGCCGGCGCCGTGCGCCGCGAGGCCGCGCGGAACGTGACGCCGTTCACGCCACGCGCACGGGCGCTGCGGCGGCATCGGCGCGCTGCAGCGCCTGGCGCCAGGCCAGCGGGCTCAACCCGGTGCGCTGGCGCACGAAGCGGGCGAAGTACGCGGCGTCGGCAAAGCCCAGATCGAAGGCGATTCGCCGCACCGGCAGGCTGCCGAAGGCCAGTTCGCGCTGCGCCTGCAGCAGCAGGCGGCGGTGCAGCAGCTCGCGCGCCGGGTGGCCCAGCACCTGTCGGCAGGCGCGGTTGAGCTGGGCCGTCGACACGCCCACCTGCACCGCCAGCGTCGATTGCGCCGGTTGGCGCCGGAACTGCGCCTCGACCAGCTCGCGCAGCCGCTGCACCTGGGCCACGGCGCGCGGTGGCGGCGGCGCCCCCGCCGGCTGGCCCCGGCGCGGCGGATCGCCGGCGGCCGGCAGGGCGCGCGCCGCCGCCACCGCCAGCCGCAGCAGCGCGGCGTCCACCGCCGCCGCGGCATGCGCCTCGTCGGGCGCCGCGGCGGCGTCGCGCAGCGCCTGCGCGGCGCGCCACAGCTCGGGCCAGCGCCCGCGCAGGGGGCGCTGCACGCGCAGCGGCTGCAGCGCCGCCGCCAGCCCGGCATGCGTCGCCAGCAGGCCGGCCAGGTAGCCCTCGTGCAGGCTGAACACCCAGCCCTCGACGTCGTCGCCGAAACGGAAGCCGTGCACCGCCTGCGCCGGCACCGTCACCAGCGCCGGTGCACGCAGCGCATGCGCCACGCCCTCGAGCTCGGCGACCAGGGCGCCGCGGCGCACCACCAGCAGCTGGCACAGCGCGGCGTGGCGGTGCGGGCGGATCTCCCAGCCGTGGCGCGCGCTGCGCTCGGCGATGGCCTCGACATGCAGGCGCAGCGGCGGCGGCGCGGCCTCGCCGTACAGCGCGTAGGCGGGCGGGGCACCGGCGCGGCGCGGGCTCATGCGCGAATTATTCTTGCACCTGCGCGAAAAGTGCAAGCCTGGGCCGGCCCGGTGGCGCCACCATCCGGCGCATCCGCTGGCGGTGCGCCATGCCGCGGCGCAGCACCAGACCCACCCCGAGGAGACCGCCATGCCCACCACCCGCACCCAGGTCGCGATCGTCGGCGCCGGCCCCTCGGGGCTGCTGCTGGGCGCGCTGCTGGCGCGCGCCGGCATCGCTAACGTGATCCTCGAACAGCGCAGCGGCGACTACGTGCTGTCGCGCATCCGCGCCGGCGTGCTCGAGCATGTCACCGTCGAGCTGCTGGAGCAGGTGGGCTGCGCCCAGCGCCTGCACGCAGAGGGCCTGCCGCACGCCGGCTTCGAGCTGGCCTTCGACGAGCTGCGCCTGCGCATCGCGCTGCAGGAGCTGACCGGGCACCGCGTGGTCGTCTACGGCCAGACCGAGGTCACGCGCGACCTGATGGGCCACCGTGCCGCGGCCGGCCTGGACACGGTCTACGAGGCCACCGACGTGCGGCCCCACGACCTCGAGTCCGCCAGGCCCTGGCTCAGCTACCGCCATGGCGGCACCGAGCACCGGCTGGACTGCGACTTCATCGCCGGCTGCGACGGCTTCCACGGCGTCTGCCGCACGGCGATCCCGGCCGGCGTGCTGAAGGTCTTCGAGAAGGCCTACCCGTTCGGCTGGCTCGGGCTGCTGGCCGACACCGAGCCGGTGGCCGAGGAGCTGATCTACGGCCACACCGAGGCCGGCTTCCACCTGTGCAGCATGCGCAGCCGCACGCGCAGCCGCTACTACCTGCAGTGCCGCCTGGACGAACGCGTCGAGGACTGGAGCGACCAGCGCTTCTGGGACACGCTGCGCGGCCGCCTGCCGGCCGAGGCCGCCGCCCGGCTGCACACCGGCCCGTCGCTGGAGAAGAGCATCGCGCCGCTGCGCAGCTTCGTCGCCGAGCCGATGCGCCACGGCCGGCTGTTCCTGGCCGGCGACGCGGCGCACATCGTGCCGCCCACCGGCGCCAAGGGCCTGAACCTCGCCGCCACCGACGTCGGCCTGCTGGCCCAGGCGCTGGCCGAGCACTACGGCGGCAGCGATGCCGGCATCGCCCACTACTCGCAGCGCGCGCTGGCGCGGGTGTGGAAGGGCGAGCGCTTCTCGTGGTGGATGACGACGCTGATGCACCAGTTCGAGGGCGAAGGACGCTTCGAGCGCCGCGTGCGCCGCGCCGAGTTCGAGTACCTGTGCGGCTCGCGCGCCGCGCAGACGGCGCTGGCCGAGAACTACGTGGGGCTGCCGCTGTAGGCGGCCGGCGCGGCGCGCGGCCGGCCGCGGGCGGCGGCAGAATCGTGCGCCCGCACCCGATCGCCACCCGGGTCGCCCGCCCGGGGCCTGCCATGGCCTTCGCCCGCACCAAGATCCAGATCCCGCGCCCGCGCAGCGGCACGCTGCTGGCGCGCGCCGGCCTGCGCGACGCGCTGCGCGACGCGCTGCTGGGCCAGCGCGTGGTGCTGCTGTGCGCCGCCGCCGGCTACGGCAAGAGCAGCGCGCTGGCCGCCGCGCTGGACGCGCTGCCGCCGGGCAGCGCCTGCGCCTGGATAGGCTGCGACGCCGAGGACACCCCGGCCCAGCTCTTCGAGTGCCTGGTCGCCGCGCTGGAGCCCTGGGACCCGCCGTGGAAGACCGATCCGCTGGCCCTGCTGCGCGCCGACGCCGAGGCCCCGGTGCTGCGCCAGCGCCTGCTGGGCGCGCTGATCAACACGCTGGAGGCCTGCGACGTGCCGCATGGCGTGATCGCCGTCGACGACCTGCACCGCGTCAACCACCCCGAGGTGCACGCCTTCCTGGCTGCGCTGGCCGAGCGGCTGGGGCCGCGCTGGACGCTGGCCGTCGCCAGCCGCGTCGAGCCGCCGCTGCCGCTGGCCCGGCTGCGCGCGATGGGGCAGCTGGCCGAGTTCCGCGCCGACGCGCTGCGCTTCGACGCCGACGAGACGCGCCAGCTGGCCGCCGCGCTGGGGCTGGACGCCGCACTCGCCGACACGCTGCGCGAGCGCGCCGACGGCTGGCCCGCCGGGCTGCGCCTGGCGCTGGGCGCGCTGGCCAGCGGCGGCGCGGCGCCCCCCGAGGCGGCCATCGACCGCGCGGCCTTCGACTACATGGCCGACGAGGTCATCGCCCATCTGCCGCCGGCGCTGCGCGCCTTCCTGCTCGCCAGCTCGGTGCTGCCCGAGCTGGAGCCGGCGCGCTGCATGGCCCTGACCGGCGACCCGATGGCGGCGGCGCACCTGGCCGAGGTCGAGCGCGGCGGCCTGTTCGTCAGCCGCGCCGACGGCGACACGCTGCGCCTGCACGACCTGTTCCGCGACGCGCTGCAGGCGCAGCTGCAGCGCGAGCAGCCGGCGCGCCTGCCGGCGCTGCTGCGGCTGGCCGCCGCCACCGAGCCCGACCCGCTGCGCCGCATCGCCTGGCTGCAGCGCGCCGGCGACTGGGACGCCGCCGAGGCGCAGCTGGCCGATGTCGCCGAGGAGCTGCTGGCACTGGGCCAGCACCACGCGGTGCGCGGCGCACTGGACAGCTTCGTGCGCGCGCGCCGCGACGACGCGCCGCGGCTGCAGGTGGTGCGTGCGCTGATCGCCTGGTCCAGCTGGGACTGGAACGGCGCCGTCGCCGCCGCCGGCCGCGCCGTGCAAGGCTACCGGGCGCTGGGCGACGAGGCCGGGCAGCGCCAGGCGCTGTGCTACCTGGCCATCGCGCTGGCCGGTGCCGACGACGCCGGCGCCGCCGAGGTGATCGAGCCGCTGCTGCAGGATCCGTTGCTGGACGCTCCGCAGCGCCTGCGCGTGCTGGTGGCCGCCAACTGGGTGGCGCTGCGCGGCGACCAGCGCCGGCTGGCCGGGCTGTGGACGCAGATCATCAGCACGCTGCAGGCCAGCGCCCAGGGGCCGGGCGCGCTGGTGCGCTGGTACGAGTGCGCGCCGATCCCGGCCCTGGTCGGGCTGCCCGGGCTGCGCCCCGTGCTGCAGCGCTACCTGGACGGCGTCGAGGCCCACCTGCCCGAGCACCCGACGCCGCTGTCGGGCCTGTGCCAGGTGCTGCACGGCTGGCTGGCGCTGTGGCGCGGCGACCTCGACGCGGCGATGGTGCACGCCGATGCCGCGCTGGACGTGGCGCGCTGGCTGGCGCGGCCGCCCAACGTCGAGGCCTACGCGCAGGCGCTGCGTGCGGTGCTGCTGGCGCTGCGTGGCGACGGGGCGGCCGCGCAGGCGCGCCTGGTGGCGATGGTCGACGAGATCGACGCCGGCACCCACGCGCTGCGCGACCGCCGCTACCGCAGCCTGTTCCTGCACCTGGCGCTGCGCTGCGCGGCCATTGCCGACGACGCCGACGGCATGGTCCGGGCCGCGGCGCGGCTGCTGGCCGGCGCCGACGCCGGCTGGCTGTCGGCGGCGCAGTGCGCCAGTGCGCCGGCCTACGCGGCGCTGGCCGCCGGCGACCTGGACGACGCCTGCCGCCGCTGGCGCGAGCTGATCGCCAGCGCCGACTGGGCCGACCTGCACGGCCAGGTCGACGAGGCGCGCCTGCGCCTGGCCGACGCGCTGCTGCGCCGCGGCCGCCCGGCCGACGAGGCCGCCGGCGTGCTGCGGCCCTTGCTGGTGCGCGCCGCGGCCGACGCCGACTGGGGCCCGGCCCTGATGACCGGCCCGGCCACGCTGCGCCGGCTGGCCGACGCCCCCTGGGGCCGCGCGCTGGACGGCGCCGCGCAGGCGCTGCTGGCGCGCTGGGCCGCCGACGCGCGGGCGCTGCTGCAGGCGGCCCCGGCCGGCGGCACGCAGGCAGCCGCCGGCCCCGCGTTGCCCGCGCCGGCGCCGGCCAAGGCCGCCGCGCCGCACGTGGCGGCCACGCCGCCGCCCGCGCCGAGCGCTGCGCTGAGCGTGCGCGAGACCGAGGTGCTGGCGCTGATCGCCGCCGGCGCCAGCAACAAGCTCATCGCGCGCCAGCTGGCACTCAGCCCGCACACCGTGAAGCGCCATGTCGCCAACCTGCTCGACAAGCTGGCGCTGGCCTCGCGCGGCGAGGCGGCGGCCTGGTGGCACGCCCAGCGCGCGGCGCGCCAGGGCCCGGACTGAGCCGGTCCGCGCGGCGGCCCGGCGCGGCCGCGCACCAAGGCGGCCCAGCGCGCGACGGGCTGCGGATCGCCGCCCCCCGCGGCGGCGATGGCCCGCCGCGATGGCTCCAGCGGGCGATGGCGCCGGCCGCCTGGCGGGCCAGACTGCGCAGCCTGCCGGCCCGCATCGGGCCACCGCGATGGAGAACCGCATGACCGCTCCCGACACCGCCCAGCCCGCCGCCGCCCCTGACACCGAGGCCGGCCCCGCCGAACCCGCCGCCGCGCCGCGCGTCGACCTCTACACCGGCATCCACCGCGCGATGCGCGCCTGCATGGCCGACACGCTGACCCGGGTCGGCTGCCTGGACCCGCAGGACCCGGAGGAGCTGCAGGACACCTTGCGCCGGCTGGACGCGCTGCTGCACCTGTGCCGCAGCCACCTGGAGCAGGAGAACGAACACCTGCACACCGCCATCGAGGCGCGCCGCCCCGGCGCCACCCAGCGCATGGCCGACGACCACGCCGACCACGTGGAGGTCATCGCCGCGCTGCAGGAGCAGGCCGACCGGCTGCGCCGCGAGCCGGGCGAGCTGGCCGCGCTGCGCCTGTACCGCCACCTGGCGCTGTTCGTCGCCGAGAACTTCAGCCACATGCACCACGAGGAGACGGCGCACAACGCGCAGCTGTGGGCGCTGTACGGCGACGACGAGCTGCTGGGCATCGAGCAGCGCCTGATCGCCTCGGTGTCGCCGGCCACCCGGGCCATCGTGATGCCCTGGTTCCTGCGCGCGCTGCCGCCGGCGCAGCGCGCGGCGATGCTGCGGGGCATGGAGGCGGCGATGCCGCCCGAGGCGATGCGCGAGCTGCTGGACATGGCGCGCGAGCTGCTGCCGCAGCCGGCCTGGGCCAAGCTGGCGCGCGCGATGCGCGTGCCGGCGGCGCCGGGGCTGATGACGGCTTGACGACGGCCTGAGGACGGACGGCCTGAGGACGGACGGCCCGCGGCGGCGGCGCGCTCAGCGCCCTCGCCGCCACTCCAGCGCCAGCAGGTACAGCCCGCTGCCCACCACCACCGCGGCACCGGCCACCACGAAGGCGTCGGGCACCTGGGCGAACACCAGCCAGCCCCACAGCGTCATGTACAGGATCTGCTGGTACAGGAAGGGCCCCAGCGTGGCCGCGCTGGCGTGGCGGTGCGCCTCGGCCACCGCCAGGTGGCCCAGCCCCCCCATCAGGCCGCACAGCGCGATCACGCCCCAGCTGAACAGGCCGGCCGGCGCCTGCCACACCCACAGCGCCGGCACGGTCAGCGCCAGCGCCGCGACTATCGCCGAGATCAGCTGCATGGCCTGCGGCGACTCGGTGGCGGCCATGTGGCGCGTCAGCAGGTTGAAGGCCGCGTACAGCAGCGCGTTCAGTGCCGACAGCAGGATCGCCGGGTGGAAGCCACTGCTGCCCGGCCGGATCACCAGCAGCACGCCGGCGAAGCCCGCGGCGATGGCCAGCCAGCGCCGCGCGTCCAGGCGCTCGCCCAGCCACCACGCCGACAGCAGCGCGATCAGGATGGGCACCGAGAACTGCATCGCCCCGGTCTCGGCCAGCTGCAGGTACTGCAGCGCGACGAAGTTGAAGCCGGTCATGCAGGCCAGCATGGCCGCGCGCAGCGCCTGCAGCCGCCAGCTGTGCACGCGCAGCAGCGCGCGGCCATGGCGCGGCGCGAACAGCGCCACCATCAGCAGCACATGCGTGGCGAAGCGCAGCCACACCACCTGCATGGGTGGCAGCTCCTGGACCAGCCACTTGGCGCAGGCGTCCAGCACCGAGAAGCACAGCGTGGCCAGCGTCACCAGCGCAATGGCCAGCCGGCGTTCGTTGGCAGCGTCCATGGGCCCGATCCTAGGCATGGGCTGACGCGCCGGCGCGACGCCGCTGCAGGCCTGCAGCGGGGGCGTGCAAGGCTGCAGCCTCGCCCCGGCGCGGCGGCTTAGACTGGGCCGCAGCACCACAACGGAGACGCGCCGTGATCCTCGAAATCGCCGACATCCGCATCCAGCCCGGCCGCCAGGCCGAGTTCGAGGCCGCCATCCAGCGCGGCCTGACCGAGGTCATCGCCCAGGCCCGGGGCTTCCGCGGCTTCAAGGTCAACCGCGGCGTCGAGAGCCCCGAGCGCTACATCCTGCAGATCTTCTGGGACACGCTGGAGGACCACACGGTGCACTTCCGCGGCGGCGAGCTGTTCGCGCAGTGGCGCGCCATCGTCGGGCCCTTCTTCGCCGCGCCGCCGCAGGTGGAGCACTTCGAGCTGGTGACGCGCTCGTGAGCGCGCCCGCCACGGGCGGCCGCGACGCCGCACTGGCCCACGCCACCGCGCTGTTCGACGACGGCACGCTGCAGCGCGACCTGGCGCGGCGCATCGCCCACCGCACGACGAGCCAGGAGGCCGACGCCGGCCCGGCGCTGCGTGCCTACCTGGCCGACGAGCTGGCGCCTTCGCTGGCGGCGCTGGGCTTCGTGCCCGTGCTGCACGAGGACCCGACACCGCCGGGCCAGCCGCGCCAGGGCCCGCTGCTGATCGCCCACCGCCACGAGGACGACGCCCTGCCCACCGTGCTGCTGTACGGCCATGGCGACGTGATCCGCGGCCAGGACGCCAGCTGGACGCGCGGCGCCGGGCCGTGGCAGCTGGCGGTGGACGGCGAGCGCTGGTATGGCCGCGGCAGCGCCGACAACAAGGGCCAGCACAGCATCAACCTGGCCGCGATGGCGGCGGTGATCGCCGCGCGCGGTGGGCGCCTGGGCTTCAACGCCACCTGGCTGTTCGAGACCGGCGAGGAGACCGGCTCGCCCGGGCTGGCCGCCTTCTGCGCGGCGCAGCGCGAGGCGCTGCGCGCCGACGTGTTCATCGCCAGCGACGGCCCGCGCCAGCGGCGCGACCGGCCCACGCTGTTCCTGGGCTCGCGCGGCGTGGCCAACGTGGAGCTGCGCCTGCGCCTGCGCGACGGCGCCCACCACAGCGGCAACTGGGGCGGGCTGCTGAAGAACCCGGCCACGCGGCTGGCGCATGCCATCGCGTGCCTGGTCGACGCGCGCGGCGCGATCACCGTGCCGGCGCTGCGCCCGCCGCCCATCCCTGCCGCCGTGCGCCATGCGCTGGAGGGCCTGCAGTTCGGCGGCGACCCCGGCGACCCCGCGGTCGACCCCGACTGGGGCGAGCCCGGGCTGACGCCGGCCGAGCGGCTGATCGCCTGGAACACGCTGGAGGTGCTGACGCTGGGCGCCGGCAACCCGCTGCAGCCGATCAACGCCATCCCGCCCGAGGCGCGGGCCATGCTGCACCTGCGCTTCGTCGTCGGCACCGACGTGCACGACGTGCCCGGCGCCATCCGCCGCCACCTGGCCGAGCACGGCTTCGGCGACATCGACGTCGGCGACGCCATCGTGATGGCCGCCACCCGGCTGGACCCCGACAGCCCCTGGGTGCGCTTCGCCGTCGACTCGATGACGCGCAGCTGCGGCACGCCGCCGGTGCTGCTGCCCAACCTGGGCGGCTCGCTGCCCAACGACGTGTTCGCCGAGCTGCTGGGCCTGCCCACGCTGTGGGTGCCGCACAGCTATGCCGCCTGCAGCCAGCACGCGCCCGACGAGCACCTGCTGGCGCCGCTGGCGCGCGAGGGCCTGCAGATCATGGCCGGGCTGTTCTGGGACCTGGGCGAGCAGGCGGCGACGCTGCCGCGTCGGTCGCGCGGGGGACGCTGAGCCCCCATCCCCCCAGCCGTAGGCCTTGCCGCCGCCGCGGCGCGGGGGGATCGTCGGCGCCCCTGCCTCTTCCCGGGAGCCCCGCATGGCCACCGCCCAGAAGCCCGCCGCCAAGCCACGCGGCCTGTCGCTGCACATCGGCCTGAACGCCGTCTCGCCCAAGCACTACGAGGGCTGGGACGGCCCGCTGGTGGCCTGCGAGAACGACGCCCACGACATGGCCGCGCTGGCCGCCTCGCGCGGCATGAAGCCCACGAAGCTGATCACCAAGCAGGCCACGCGCGCCGCCGTGCTGAAGGCGCTGCACGCCGCGGCCAAGGCGCTGCGCGCCGGTGACCTGTTCTTCGTCAGCTTCTCGGGCCATGGCGGGCAGGTGCCCGACGTCAGCGGCGAGGAGCGCGACAAGAAGGACGAGACCTGGTGCCTGTGGGACGGCCAGCTGATCGACGACGAGCTGTACGAGGCGCTGGGCCGCTGCAAGGCCGGCGTGCGCATCCTGATGCTGTCGGACAGCTGCCACAGCGGCACCGTGGCGCGCGAGCGCGTCGAGCCGCCGCCGCCCGGGCAACGCAGCAAGCTGCTGCCGCCGCCGGTGGCCGACCGGGTGTACCGGGCCCACGCCGCCTTCTACGACGGCCTGCAGCACGAGCTGAAGGCGCGCAACGCCGGCATCGACCCCGACGAGGCGCTGTCGCGCGTGCCGGTCAGCGGCCGGCTGGGCGCCATCGCGGTCAAGTTCGAGGCCGCGCTGGTGCTGATCTCGGGCTGCCAGGACAACCAGAGCAGCTACGACGGCGAGCACAACGGCGCCTTCACCGAGCAGCTTCTGCGCGTCTGGGACCATGGTGCCTTCCAGGGCAACCATGCGCTGTTCCATGCGCGCATCAAGGCCCGGCTGCCGGCGCGCCAGACGCCCAACCTGTTCACGCTGGGCGACGCGGCACCGGCCTTCGTCGCGCAGCAGCCCTTCACCGTCTGACCAGCGCCCCGGCCTGGCCGACCTTGATCAGCAGCTCGCGCAGCATCGCGCGCTCGGCGGCCGACAGCCCGGCCAGCAGCGCGTCCTCCATCGCCAGCGACGCGGTATGGGCACGCGCCGCCAGCGCCTCGCCCGCAGGCGTCAGGTGCAGCGGGCGGGCGCGGCCGTCGCTGCTGCTGCGGCGGCGTTCGACCAGGCCGCGCTCGGTCAGGCGGTCCAGCAGCGCGGTCAGCTTGGGTGGCGTCAGGTTGAGCGTGGTGGCCAGCTGCTTGGGCGTGGCGCCATGGTTGGCCTGCAGCAGCACGAGCAGCGTGAACTCGACCTCGCGCAGCTCGAAGCGCCGGCCGATGTGCTGCTCGTAGACCGCCTGCGTGCCCACCGCCGCCATCGCCAGCAGGTAGCCCAGCAGGTGCTGCATCGCGGCGGTGTCCAGCCCGCCGCGCGCCGCCGCCGGCGTCCGCGGGCTCAGGCCTCGGGCGTGAAGCCCACTTTCTTGATCACGGGTGCCCATGCGGCATTCTCTTCGCGCACGGCGCGCGCCAGCTCGGCCGGCGTGTTGGCCTGGGCCTCCAGCCCGAGGTCGGCGAAGGCCTGCACCACGTCGGGCGAGCTCACCGCGGCGCGGATCGCCGCGGCGGCGCGCTGGGCCAGCTCGGGCGCGGCGCGCGGCGGCAGGAAGAAGCCGTACCACTCGGTGATGGCCAGGTCCTTGAAGCCCTGCTCGGCGTAGCTGGGCACCTCGGGCGTGAAGCGCGTGCGCTGCGCCGCCGAGGTGGCCAGCACGCGCAGCTTGCCGCTCCTGAGGTGGGGCAGGTAGTCGCCCAGCGGCGAGGTGAAGGCCGCCACCTGCCCGCCCAGCAGGTCCTGGATGCCCGGCGCCGAGCCACGGTAGGGCACGTGGCGCAAGTCCACGCCACCGTCCTTGGCCACCAGCGCGCCGATGAAGTGCGGCGGCGAGCCGGCGCCCGGGCTGCCGTAGTGCGCATGCTGTGGGTGGGCCTTGGCCCAGGCCAGGAAGCCGCGCAGGTCCTTCACGCTGTCGGGCACCAGCGGCCCGACGCCGAAGGCGAAGGTCACGGTGCACGCGGCGCTGACCGGCGTCACGTCGTCGATGCCGTAGCCCAGCGAGCGGTAGATGTGCGGGTACAGCGTGATCATCCCGGCCGGCGTCAGCAGCAGGCTGCTGCCGTCGGGGCTCGCGCGGCGCAGTTCCTCCACCGCCAGCCGGCCGCCGGCGCCGGGCTTGTTCTCGACCAGCACGTTCCTGGCGTAGGCGCCGCGCAGCTTGTCGGCCACGCGGCGCGACACGGCGTCGGTGGTGCCGCCGGCCGGGAAGCCGCACAGCACGCGCGCCGCCTCCAGCGGTGCGGCCTGGGCGAAGGCCGTGGCGGGCAGCGCGAGCGCGCCCGCACTGGCGGCGATGAAGTGGCGACGGTGCAGCATGGGGAACGTCTCCTCGGTCTTCACGGTGGGCTCGGCCGCAACACGGCCGCGGGGGCGTCGGCGGCATGCAGCCGCTCGACGAGATCGGCGCGGTGCGCCAGCACCGCACGCTGGTTGATCGAACCCTTGTCGGTGACCTCGCCGCGGTCGATCTGCGGCGGCTCGGCCAGCAGCAGCAGCCGCGCCGGCCGCGTGGCGCTGCCGGTGCCTTCGGCAAACAGCCGGTCCAGCAGCGCCTGGAAGAAGGCGCGCACCGGCGGCGCGGCCAGCAGCTGCGCCGCGTCGGTGTCGTCGGGCAGGCCGAAGCGCGCGCGGACCTGGTCCAGGCGCGGGAACAGCAGCAGCCCCACCTCGTCGCGGTTCAGGCCGGTGACCACCGCGTCCTGCACCAGCGGGTCGCCCAGCGCGATGACCTTGGCGCGCAGCGGCCCCACGCTGACGAAGGTGCCGGTGGCGAGCTTGAAGTCCTCGGCGATGCGGCCGTCGAAGGCCAGGCCCTGCTGCGGGTCGGCGTCGTCGACCCAGCGCACGGCGTCGCCGGTCTTGTAGAAGCCCTCGTCGTCGAAGGCCTCGGCGGTCTGCTGCGGCGCGCGCCAGTAGCCGGGCATCACGTTGGGGCCGCGGAAGCGGATCTCGGTCTTGCCGCTGCCCTCGGCATCGGGCACCAGCTTGACCTCGACGCCCGGGCAGGGCAGGCCGATGTGGCCCGACCTCACCGCCTGGGTCAGGGCGAAGGTGCAGGCCGGCGCGGTCTCGGTCATGCCCAGGCCGGTGATCACCGGGATGCGCTCGCCCACGGTCTGCTCGGCCAGCCGGTCCAGCCGGTCCCATACCGCCTGGCTCAGGCCGGCGCCGGCGAACATGAAGGCCTGCACGCGGCGGAACAGGCTGTCGCGCAGCACGGTGTCGGACTCCATCGCCAGCGACAGCATCTCGAAGCCCTTGGGCACGTTGAAGTAGACAGTGGGCGAGATCTCGCGCAGGTTGGCCAGCGTCTGCGCCATGCCGGCCGGCGTGGGCTTGCCCTCGTCGATGTACAGCGTGCCGCCGTGGTACAGGCAGATGCCGACGTTCTGGTTGGCGCCGAAGGTGTGGCTCCAGGGCAGCCAGTCGACCAGCACCGGGCCGCCGTCCGCGGTGGGCTCGGCGAGGAAGGCCATGGCCTGCGACACCATCTGCAGGTTGTGGCACAGCATGCGGTGGGTGTTGACCACGCCCTTGGGCCGCTGGGTGCTGCCCGAGGTGAACAGGAACTTGACGATGGTGTCGGGCGTGATGGCGGCATGGGCCGCGGCAGCCAGGGGCCCCGGCGCGGTGGCCAGCAGCTCGGCAAAGGGCGTGGCCGCGCGGCCGGGCAGCGCGCCGTCGGTGAGCACCACCGCGGCGTCGTCGGGCGCGGCGGCGGCGATGGCCTTCGCATAGGCCGGGCCCGAGGCGAACACCACCCCCGGCGTCACCGTGCCCAGGATGTGGCGCAGCTTGGCATGGTCCTGCGACAGCAGCGAGTACGCCGGCGACACCGGCACCCAGGGCACGCCCACCCACATCGCGCCCAGCGCCAGGCTCAGGTGCTGCAGGTCGTTGTCCGACAGGATGGCCAGCGGCCGCTGCACCGACGCGCCCTGCTGCAGCAGCCACTGGCCGATGCGCTGGGCACGGTCCACCATCTGCGCGAACGTGATGCGCGCCCAGGGCCCGCCGCCCGGCGCGCGCTGCGCCACCAGCGTGCGCTGCGGCGCCACGCGGGCCCAGTGCTCGAGGCGGTCGGTCAGCCGCGCCGGCACCGGGCCCAGCGCCTCGGTGCTGCGCAGCACGGTGCTGCCGTCGGCGCGGCGCTCGACCAACGCCGAGAGACAGCCGCCGACCTGGGCCGCGCGGTAGCGCGGCGTGGCGCCCGTCGATGCGGCGGCGCTGCCCATCACCAACCCTTCTGCACCTTGGCCGCCTTGCCCTCGAGGAAGGCGCGCAGGCGTTCCTTGGCAGCGTCGTCGCCCTGGGCGATGGCGGCCATCAGCGACTCGACGAACAGGCCGTCGGCCGCCGGCAGGTCGGCGATGCGCGGCAGCGCCTGCAGCACGGCGAAGTTGGACAGCGGCGCGTTGCTGGCGATGCGCGTGGCCAGCGCGATGCCCTGGGCCAGGCCGGCGCCATCGGCCACGCGGTAGTGGCTCAGGCCCGCGGCCTGGCCCTCGTCGGCATCGAGCACGCGGCCGGTGAGCATCATGTCGGTCATGCGCGCCGCGCCGATCAGCCGCGGCACCCGCACCGAACCGCCGCCGCCGACGAAGATGCCGCGCTGGCCCTCGGGCAGGCCGTAGTAGGTGCTGGCCTCGGCGACGCGGATGTGCGCGCTGGCCGCCAGCTCCAGCCCGCCGCCGACCACCGCGCCGTGCAGCACCGCCACCACCGGCACGCGGCCGTACTGCAGCGCGTCGAAGCAGGCGTGCCAGCTGCGCGAGTGCAGCAGGCCCTCGAAGGTGCTGCGCTCGCTGAGCTCCGCCAGGTCGAGGCCGGCGCAGAAGTGCTGGCCCTCGCCGCTGAGCACCATCGCCCGCGTCTGCTCCGGCAGGTTCACGCACAGCGTGTGCAGCTGCGTCACCAGGGGATCGTTCAGCGCGTTGCGCTTCTCGGGGCGTTGCAGCCGCACATGCAGCAGCGGGCCGGCGGTCTCGACACGCAGAAGGGGCAGCTCGGCGAGCAGGCCGGTGGCCGGTGCGAAGGCGGGGGACGGGGGCTGGGTCATGGGGCTTGCGGACCTTATTTGATTCAGATTCTGAATTACATGCCCTGCATCGAACTCGGTGCAAACCCGTGGGTCTCGACGCGTACATGCTGCATGCCTAAGTGATGCAGGCCTGGTGTCGCGGGTGCGCCGCGTGCTTGTGGTTGATTAAGCTCTTGAACTACATTGCAGCGTCCGGCCGCACCGCGGTCGGCCCGACGACGCCGCTGCCATGCACACCGACGACCTGATCGCCATCGACACCCACAGCCACCTCGAGGTGTCCTGCTGGAACCCCTTCGACAACTACGGCGAGGAGTACGACCGCGCCGCCGACAAGTACTTCGGCAGCAGCCGCCGGCCGACCATGGCCGAGGCGCTGGCCTACTACCGCGAGAAGAAGATCGGCTTCGTGATGTTCACCGTGGACGCCGAGACGCAGCTGGGGCGGCGGCGCATCCCCAACGAGGAGATCGCCGAGGCGGCGCTGGCCAACCCGGACATCATGATCGCCTTCGCCAGCGTCGACCCGCACAAGGGCCGGATGGGGGCGCGCGAGGCGCGCCGCCTGATCGAACAGCATGGCGTGAGGGGCTTCAAGTTCCACCCTACGGTGCAGGGCTTCATGCCCTACGACCGCATGGCCTGGCCGATCTACGAGGTGATCGCCGAACACAAGCTGCCGGCGATCTTCCACAGCGGCCACAGCGGCATCGGCAGCGGCATGCGCTGCGGCGGCGGGCTGCGGCTGCAGAACAGCAACCCGATGCTGCTGGAGGACGTGGCCATGGACTGGCCCGACATGCAGCTCGTCGTCGCCCACCCCAGCTGGCCCTGGCAGGACGAGGCCCTGAGCCTGGCGCTGCACAAGCCCAATGTCTGGATAGACCTCAGCGGCTGGAGCCCGAAGTACTTCCCGCCGCAGCTGGTGCAGTACGCCAACACGCTGCTCAAGGACCGCGTGCTGTTCGGCAGCGACTTCCCGCTGATCATGCCCGACCGCTGGATGCGCGACTTCGACGAGGCCGGCTTCAAGGACAAGGTCAAGCCGCTGATCCTGAAGGACAACGCGATGCGGCTGCTGAAGCTGGGGCCGCACGCGGCAGCGGCAAGCTGAGGCGACGGCCTGGCGGCGTCAGGCCAGGCCTTGGGGCAGGCCTCAAGCCGATCCGGCTCCGCCGGTCGGCTTGAGCTCCCCGCGGGGGACGGTCCGGCCGCAGGCCGGGCCTTGGGGCCAAGAGTCACGCCGCCGGCAACAGAATCGAGATCCGCGTTCCGACGCCCTGTTGGCTGCCCACCTGCACCTGGCCGCGGTGCAGCTCGACGATGCGCTTGACGATGGCCAGGCCCAGGCCCCTGCCCTGCTCGCTGCTGGCCGGCGCCGCCGCCTCGGGGCCGCGCCAGTGGCGGTCGAACAGGCGCGGGATGTCGGCCTCGGCAATGCCCGGCCCCTGGTCGGCGACGCAGATCGCCACCTCGCGGCCCTCGCGCGAGGTGGCCAGCAGCACCTCGCCGCCAGCCGGCGTGTGCTTCAACGCGTTGTCCAGCAGGTTGGCCAGCGCACGCTCAAGCAGCTCCACGTCGACCTCGGCCGCCGTGGGCCCGGGGCCGGCATGCTCGCAGGCCAGGCGCACGCCCTGCCGGGCGGCGCGCTCGGTGAAGCGCTGGGCCAGGTCGTCGATGACCTCGTCCAGGTCCAGGCGCACGCGCTGCAGCCGGTACTCGGGTTCGTCCAGCAAGGCCAGGTCGCCCAGCGAGCGCACCAGCGCCGCGGCATTGCGCGTGTTGCGCAGCGCCACCTCGATCAGGCGGCGGTCCTCGCCGCGCGCGGCCTCGTGCGCCCAGCGCTGGTCCAGCGTCTCCAGGCAGGCGACCGTCGCCGTCAGCGGCGAGCGCAGGTCGTGCGACAGGTTGCTGACGCTCTCGCGGCGGAAGTGGTCGAGCCGGCGCAGCGCGTCCCATTGCCGGCGCAGCGTGGCCAGCAGCGCGTGGAAACCGCCGCGCAGGCGCACGAACTCGTCGCCGCCGGGCGGCGGCGGGGCCACCGGGGCCAGGGCGGTGCCGGCGTGGGCGCCGGCGAAGCCCTCGCGCGCCGCGGCGTCCACCTCGTCCGACAGCACCCGCAACGGCCGCGTCACGGCGACGATGATCCAGGCCGCCAGCAGCGTGGCCAGCAGCATCACCCCGGCCACGGCCACCAGCGCCGGCATCGCGAAGCTGCTGCTGAAGACCTCGAAGCGCGCCGCCGGGCCCTCCCCCTTGGTGCAGACCAGGTAGAGGTAACCGGCCACCGGTGCGCCGGGCGAGATCGCCGCCGGGCGCAGCGCACGCGCCGTCACCACGGTGATCAGTCCCGGGCGCTCCGGGTCCTCGCCGGTGAGGTAGGCCGGCCGTGGCGCGGCGGTGGCGGCATCGGCGGCGCGGCGCAGTGCGTCCACCGGCACCTGCTGCACGGTCGAGCGGCGCGCATCGCTGCTGGCCAGCACGCGGCCCTGGGGGTCCAGCAGGTAGAGCCGCGTCTCGGGCTCGTACAGCACCAGGCTGGCCAGAAAGGCGGCCAGGCCCGCGGGGTCGCGACGCTGCTGCTCGATCAGGTTGCCGTGCATGCCGACCACGCGCTCGACGAAGGCGTCGGCGCGCTGGAAGGTGGCCTCGGCCTCGAAGCGCACGAAGGCCAGCGCCACCATCGCGATGACCAGTGCCGCCGAGGCCAGCCCCGAGAGGAAGACCGTCAGCGCCAGGCGCAGGCGCACCGTCATGCCGCTTGCGGCGCGTCGCGCATCCTGTAGCCCGAGCCGCGCACGGTGAGGATGAAGCGCGGCTGCATCGGGTCGGCCTCGATCTTGGCGCGCAGCCGGTTGATGTGCGTGGTCACCGTGTGCTCGTAGCCCTCGTGCGAGTAGCCCCAGACGGCGTCGAGCAGCTGCGCGCGCGAGAACACCTGGCCGGGGTGGCTGGCGAAGTGCAGCAGCAGCTCGAACTCGCGCGCCGTGCACTCGACGGCGCGGCCGGCCACGCGCACCTCGCGCCGCGCCGGCAGGATCTCCAGCTCGCCGTTGCGCAGCAGCTGTCCCGGCGCCGCGGCGGCACTGCGCAGCAGCTCGGCGCGGCGCAGCAGCGCCTTCACGCGGGCCAGCAGCTCGGCCATCGAGAAGGGCTTGGTCAGGTAGTCGTCGGCACCCAGCTCCAGCCCCAGCACGCGGTCCAGCTCGGTGCTCTTGGCGGTGAGCATCAGGATGGGCGTGGCGTGGCCGCGCGCGCGCAGCGCCTTGCACACCTCCAGCCCGTCCATCAGCGGCATCATCAGGTCCAGCACCAGCAGGTCGCTGGCGCGCTCGGCCTGGCTGTCCAGCGCAGCGCGGCCGTTGCCCACGGCCAGCACGGTGTAGCCGGCCTGGCGCAGGTTCATCTCGATCAGGTCGCGGATGTCGGCCTGGTCCTCGGCGACGACGATGTGGGCGGGCATGGGCGGCAGGTTTGTCCGGCGCGGCAGTCGGCGCCGCGGCAGCCATTCTTACGCCGCCTGCCAGCACAGGGTGTGCGCGACGTGATCTTCCCGTGATCTTCGGTGAGCCGGCCGCGAGCCCGGCCGGCCACAGTGGCGGCACCGAAGCCCCTGGAGCCCGCCATGTCCGCCATGCCCGCCACCGACCGCCGCCCGCCCCTGGCCCCGCCCGCGCCCCCCGCCACGGCCGGCGCCAGCGGGGGCGAGCGCGACGACCGCTGCGTGGACTGGCACGAGATCACCGCCCACCGCCGCTACCTGGTGGCCTTCGCCCGGCGCCGCCTGCTCGACCCGGCGCTGGCCGAGGACCTGGTGCACGACGTGTTCGAGGCCGTGGCCAGCGGCCGCGCCCGCTTCGGCGGCCGCGCCGCGCTGCGCAGCTGGCTGGTGGGCATCCTGAAGCACAAGATCGTCGACCTGGTGCGCCAGCGCAGCGGCCAGCTCAGCCTGGATGCCGAAGGGCCCGACGGCGAGACCCTGGACATCGCCAGTGCCCAGCCCGGCCCCGAGGAGATGGCCGAGCAGCGCCAGCGCCTGCGCCGCACGCTGGCGGCCATTGCCACGCTGCCGCAGACGCTGAGGACGGTGGTCGAGCGCCGCGTGCTCGACGATGCCCCCACCGCCGAGCTCTGCGACGAACTCGCGATCAGCGAGGCCAACCTGTTCGTGCGCCTGCACCGCGCGCGCAAGGCGCTGGCCGCGGCGGCCTGAGCGCGTTCAGTCGGGGGGCACCGGCCCCAGGCCCACCGGCGCCGGCGCGCGCTGCACGATGGCGCTGAACAGCGGCGCGTAGTCGTCGGGCACCGCATGCCCCAGCAGCGGATCGAGGTTGTCGGCGAAGGCGGCATCGAGCACCGCCCAGTCGCCGCTCGTCAGCAGCCGCTGCGCCGCGGGCAGCACCTCGTCCTCCTCGATCCGCATGTGCTGCAGGTAGAAGTGCAGGTAACGGTCGAGCGCGGCGACGAAGGCCTGGCGGCGCGGCTCACCCATCACCTCCCAGGCCAGCAAGGCATGCTCGAGCTCGCGCACCGCCAGCTCGCCCCCGGCATGCTCCCGCTCCAGCCGGTCCAGCACCGGGCCCAGTTCGGGGCAGCGCTGGCGCAGCTTGGGGAACAGCAGCTCGGTCTCCTTGGGGTGGTGGCGGCGCTCGGGGAACTCGTCCACGTAGAGCAGCATCGCCCGCAGCAGACCGAAGTCGGGTGTGCGGCCGGCGCGCTGTGCCTGCTGCACCAGCAGCCTGGCCGAGCGCAGCAGTGCCGCCAGCGCGGCATGTTCGTCGCGGATCACGCGCAGGCTGTAGGGCATGCTCATGCGGCCCAGCATCGCGCGGCGCCCCGTGCCGCGGCTTGACGCAGCACAAGCAGGGCGCAGGCGGGCGGGCCGCTCAGCGTGCCGGACCGGCCGCCGCGCCGCGTTGCAGCTGCTGCTGCAGCGCCTCGGCCGGCGCGAAGGCGCCGACCAGCGCGGCCATCACGGCGCGGGCGCGGGCGCTGTTGTCGCCACCGAGGTTGCAGACGTAGACATCCACCGTCACCGCGTCGAGCTCGGGCCAGGTGTGCACGGCCAGGTGCGACTCGGCCAGCAGCACCACGCCGGTGACGCCACCGGGCTCGGGGAAGCGGTGGAACAGCTCGCCCACCGGGGTCAGGCCCGCGCCGGCCACCGCGGCCAGGCACAGCGCACGCAGCGCCTGCGGGTCGCACAGCGCGTCGGCCAGCCCGCGGCAGCCGCGCAGGTCGGCAGTCAGGTGCAGGCCCTGCATGCGTCCGGCCCGCCTCAGCCGCCGTGCAGGGCCACGCGGTGCCGGCCGGCCTGCTTGGCGCTGTAGAGCGCGGCGTCGGCGGCCTTGAGCAGCGCCGCCGGGTCGGCGGCCTGCGGGCTGCCCGGGGGCTCCAGGGAGGCCACGCCGACGCTGACCGTCACATGGGGCGCCACCGGCGAGGTGCGGTGCGGCAGCGCCAGGCCGGCGACGCCGTCGAGCACCCGCTGCGCGATGGCCGCGGCCTGTGCCGCGCCGCAATGCGGCAGCAGCACCGCGAACTCCTCGCCACCGATGCGCGCCGCCAGGTCGTTGGGCCGCTGCGCCGCGGCCTGCAGCGCCAGCGCCACGGCGCGCAGCGCCGCGTCGCCGGCCGGGTGGCCGTAGCAGTCGTTGTAGTCCTTGAAGTGGTCCACGTCGACGAGCAGCAGGGCCAGCGCCAGGCCATGACGCCTGGCGCGCGCCACCTCTTCGGCCAGACGGCGGTCGAAGTGGCGGCGGTTGGCCAGGCCGGTCAGCGCGTCGGTCTCCGACTGCATCGCCAGCTCGGCATTGGCCGTCGCGAGCAAGGCGTTCAGTTCGGACAGCTGGCGGTCGCGCTCGACCAGCTCGGTGACGTCGATGCGCACCCCGACGACGCCGCCCTCCGAGGTCACCCGCTCGTAGTTGCGGTACCAGCTGTCGCCGACGTGCACCAGCATGGGCGCGCCGCCCTTGCGCCGGTCCTGCAGGCGCTGGTGCAGCCAGTCGGCGAAGTCTTCGTCGGACAGGTGGGCCATGAAGGCGCCGCGCGCGCGGCTGGCGCGCACCAGGTCCTCGAAGCGGTGGCCGCCCTCGGCCAGCATCTCGGCCACCGCCGGGAACATCGCGCGCAGCCGGGCATTGCAGACGACCAGCCGGTCCTCGGCGTCGTACAACTCGAAGCCCGCGGGCATCGCGTCGATCGCGTCCTCCAGCCGGCGCTGCGCCAGCAGGGCGCGGCCGCGCTCGCGCGCCAGCTCCTCGCGGCTGCGCTGCTGCTCGGTGACGTCGAGGCGCACCGCGATGCAGCCGCCGTCGGCCGTGCGCCGTTCATAGGTCTGCACCCAGCGCCCGTCGGCGAAGCGATGCAGGAACTCGCCGCCGCCCGCGCGCCGCCGCGCCAGCCGCTCGCTCACCCAGGCCTCGAAGGCGGCCTCGTCCAGCTCCGGCAGCAGCAGGCCCAGCCGGTGGTTCTCGCGCAGGAACCACTCGTAGGTCGCGGGCTGGTCGGCATGGCGGGCCAGCGCCGGGAACATCTCGCGCAGGCGCTGGTTGCTCATCACCAGCCGGTCGTCGGCGTCGAACAGTTCGAAGCCCGCGGGCATGGCCTCGACGGCGGCCTCCAGGCGTTGCTGGGCCAGCTCGGCACGCCGGCGGGCCTTGTCCAGCTCCTGGCCCTGCTCGACCAGCTCGGTGACGTCGATGCGCACGCCGACCAGGCCACCGCCGCGGGTGGGCATGTCGAAGCTGCGCACCCAGCGGCCGTCGTGCAGCTGGAACAGGCGCGGCGCACCACCGCCGGAGCGGCGCTGCAGCAGACGCTCGGCCAGCCAGGCCTCGAAGCCGGCGTCGTCCAGCTGCGGCATCAGCGTGCCGCGTGCGCGGTTGATGCGCACCAGCTCCTCGAAGCGCAGGCCCTTGTCCAGCACGTCGGCGATCTGGCTGTAGAGCTCGTGCATGCGGCGGTTGGTCAGCACCAGCCGGTCGTCGGCGTCGTAGAGCTCGAAGCCGGCGGGCAGCACGTCCAGCGCCGTCTCCAGCCGCTCGGTGGCCACCTCGGCGCGCCGACGCGCGGCCTCCAGCTCGGCGCGCTGCCGCTGCAGCTCGGTGACGTCGACGCGGATGGCCACCACGCCGCCGCTGCGCAGCCGCGTCTCGTACTTGCGCAGCCAGCGGCCGTCCGGCGTCTGCATCAGCATCGAGTTCGTACCCGTCAGCGCGTCGCGCTCGCGCTGGCGCTGCGCCATCCAGGCCTGCTCCTGCCCCTGGGCCTCGGGCCGCCCGCCCAGGGCCACGTTGGCACGCAGCAGCTCCTGCCAGCTGGCACCGCGGGCGAAGTGGGGGCGCAGCTCGGGGTACAGGCGCTCCAGCTCGCTGTTGTGCAGCACCAGGCGGTCGTGCTCGTCGTAGAGCTCGAAGGAGGCCGGCAGCGCCTCGATCGCGTCGGCCAGGCGCTGGTGGGCCAGGCTGGCGTCGCGGCGCGCCTGGTCCAGCGCCTGCTCGTTGCGCATCAGGTCGCTGATGTCGGTGCTGTGGATCAGCGTGCCGCCGTCGGCCAGGCGCTGTTCCATCACGCGGCGCCAGGTGTTCTCGCCCAGGCGGCGCACCAGCGGCGGGCCCGGGCTGCGGTGGGCTTGCAGGCGGCGGGCCAGCCAGGCCTCCTCACGGCCCACCGCCTCGGGGATGGCGCCGGCCTGCACCACCGGGCGCAGCAGGTCCTCGAAGCGCGTGCCGGCACGCACCGGCACATAGGGTTCGTAGAGTGCGGCAAAGTCGCGGTTCCAGGCCTGCAGGCGGTCGTCGGCGTCGAACACGGCCACGCTGGCCGGCAGCGCCTGCACGATCTGCCCCAGCTGCTCGTAGGCCGCCGCCTGCCGCGCCTGCACCAGCATCGCGGCGCGCAGCAGCGCCACCAGCACCAGGACCAGCGCCACGGTCAGCAGCGAGGTGGCCACGCGCAGCCACAGCGTCGACTCCGGATCGGTCGGGCCGCCCCACCAGGTGGCCGCCAGCATCGCCAGGTCCAGCCCGACCAGGGCCACGGCGGCCGCCTGCAGCCAGCGCATCGGCGTGTGGTTCTTGTCGGGGCTGACGGTCATGCGGAGCGGGTTGCGGGGCGTGCCGGCGGCGCGCCAGGCCTGGCCATGGGGTGTCCCGCGGGGAAACACGCGCGGACGGCCACGGCATTCTGGCCTGCCCGGGCGTGGCCGGGCGGGGCGACGCGGCGGCCTAGAATTCGGGCTTTCCCCGAAGCCAGCCCCTTCCCGAACGCGCCCGCCAGGGTGCCCCCACGCCCAGCCACGCCCGCACCATGGCCACCACTGCCGCCCCCCCTTCCCTGATGGCCCATGCGATCCGCGCGCTGGCGATGGACGCCGTGCAGCAGGCCAATTCCGGCCATCCCGGCGCGCCCATGGGCATGGCCGAGATGGCCGTCGCGCTGTGGGGCCGCCACCTGCGCCACGACCCGGCGGCGCCGCAGTGGCCCGACCGCGACCGCTTCGTGCTCAGCAACGGCCACGCATCGATGCTGCTGTACGCGCTGCTGCACCTCAGCGGCTACGACCTGCCGCTGGCCGAGATCAAGGCCTTCCGACAGCTGCACAGCAAGACCCCGGGCCACCCCGAGGTCGATGTGACCCCCGGCGTCGAGACCACCACCGGCCCGCTGGGCCAGGGCCTGGCCAACGCCGTGGGCATGGCGCTGTCGGAGAAGCTGCTGGCCGCCGAGTTCAATCGCCCCGGCCACCAGGTGGTGGACCACCGCACCTGGGCCTTCGCCGGCGACGGCTGCCTGATGGAAGGCATCAGCCACGAGGCCATCGCGCTGGCCGGCGCCTGGAAGCTGAACAAGCTCTGCGTGCTGTACGACGACAACGGCATCAGCATCGACGGCCAGGTCCAGCCCTGGTACGTGGACGACGCCCCGGCGCGCTTCCGCGCCTGCGGCTGGGAGGTCATAGGGCCGGTGGACGGGCACGACGTGGACGCCGTCGACCGCGCGCTGCGCCAGGCCCGCGCCAGCACCGACAAGCCGGTGCTGGTGGTCTGCCGCACCACCATCGGCAAGGGCGCGCCCAAGCGCGCCGGCACCGCCAAGGCCCATGGCGAGCCGCTGGGGGCCGAGGAGATCGCCGCCACCCGGGCCGCCATCGGCTGGCCGCACGGGCCCTTCGAGATCCCGGCCGAGGCCTATGCCGCCTGGGACGCCCGTCCCGCCGGCGCCGCTGCGCGTGCCGAGTGGCAGCAGCGCCTGGACGCCTATGCCGCCGCCCACCCCGCGCTGGCCGCCGAGCTGCAGCGCCGCCAACGCGGCGAGCTGCCGGCGAACTTCGCCCAGCTGGCCGCCGACGCGCTGGCCGCCGCCGATGCCGCCGCCGCCACCGTGGCCAGCCGCAAGGCCAGCCAGCTGGCGCTGGAGGCCTTCACCGCCGCGTTGCCCGAGCTGCTGGGCGGCAGTGCCGACCTCACCGGCAGCAACCTGACCAACACCGCGCACACGCCGGCGCTGCGCTTCGGCACCGACGGCGCGCCGGTGGCCAACGAGTCGACCGGCGGCCGCCCGGGCCGCCACATCAACTACGGCGTGCGCGAGTTCGGCATGGCCGCCATCATGAACGGCGTGGCGCTGCACGGCGGCTTCATTCCCTACGGCGGCACCTTCCTCACCTTCAGCGACTACAGCCGCAACGCCATCCGCATGGCGGCGCTGATGAAGCGCCGCGTGATCCACGTCTTCACCCACGACAGCATCGGCCTGGGCGAGGACGGCCCCACGCACCAGAGCGTGGAGCATGCCGCCAGCCTGCGCCTGATCCCCAACCTGGATGTCTGGCGGCCGGCCGACACCGCCGAGACGGCGATGGCCTGGGCGGCGGCGATTGCCCGCCATGACGGCCCGAGCGCGCTGCTGCTGTCGCGCCAGAACCTGCCCTACCTGCCCAAGGCCCGGGGCGCCCTGGCCGAGATCGCCAAGGGGGCCTATGTGCTGGCCGAGCCGGCCGAGGTCGGCCTGAAGAAGAAGCCGCAGGCGGTGATCATCGCCACCGGCAGCGAGGTGCAGCTGGCGCTGCATGCGCAGGCCGAGCTGGCGAAGATGAAGATCGCCGTGCGCGTGGTCAGCATGCCCAGCACCAGCGCCTTCGACCGCCAGGGCGTGGCCTACAAGCGCAGCGTGCTGCCCGACGGGCTGCCGCGCATCGCGGTCGAGGCCGGCGCCACCGACGGCTGGTGGAAGTACGGCTGCGCCGCCGTCGTCGGCCTGGACCGCTACGGCGAGAGCGCGCCGGGGCCGCAGCTGTTCGCCCACTTCAAGCTCACCGCCGCCAACGTCGCCGAGACGGTGCGCGCGGTGCTGGCGCGGCGCTGAGCCCCTTCCCTTCATCGACCTGCTGAACAGAGGACCGCAATGACCATCAAGATCGGCATCAACGGCTTCGGCCGCATCGGGCGCATGGTGTTCCGCGCCGCCGTGCAGAACTTCGACGACATCGAGGTCGTCGGCATCAACGACCTGCTCGAGCCCGACTACCTGGCCTACATGCTGCAGTACGACAGCGTGCACGGCCGCTTCAAGGGCAGCGTGGCCGTCGACGGCAACACGCTGGTCGTCAACGGCAAGCGCATCCGCCTCAGCGCGGTCAAGGACCCTGCCGAGCTGAAGTGGGGCGATGTCGGCGCCGACGTGGTGGTCGAGGCCACCGGCCTGTTCCTGACCAAGGAAACCTGCCAGAAGCACCTCGACGCCGGCGCCAAGAAGGTGATCCAGAGCGCGCCCAGCAAGGACGACACGCCGATGTTCGTCTACGGCGTCAACCACGCCAGCTACGCCGGCCAGGCCATCATCAGCAATGCGTCGTGCACCACCAACTGCCTGGCCCCGCTGGCCAAGGTGCTGCACGACAAGTGGGGCATCAAGCGCGGCCTGATGACCACCGTGCACGCCGCCACCGCGACGCAGAAGACGGTGGACGGCCCGAGCAACAAGGACTGGCGCGGCGGCCGCGGCATCCTGGAGAACATCATCCCCAGCAGCACCGGCGCGGCCAAGGCGGTGGGCGTGGTGATCCCCGAGCTGAACAAGAAGCTCACCGGCATGGCCTTCCGCGTGCCCACCAGCGACGTCTCGGTGGTCGACCTCACCGCCGAGCTCGCCAGCCCCGCCAGCTACGCCGAGATCTGCGCCGAGATGAAGGCGCAGAGCCAGGGCGCGCTGAAGGGCATCCTGGGCTACACCGAGGACAAGGTCGTGGCCACCGACTTCCGCGGCGAGGTCTGCACCAGCGTCTTCGACGCCGACGCCGGCATCGCGCTGGACCCCACCTTCGTCAAGCTGGTGGCCTGGTACGACAACGAGTGGGGCTACTCGAACAAGGTGCTGGAGATGGTGCGCGTGATCGCGAAGTAAGCCACCGGTCCGGCTGTCGCTTGCCACACCAACAGGGGCCCGAACGGGCCCCTTCTTTCTGCCTGCCGGCGTCTGGCCGGGCAGCCGGGCCCGGCCCGGTTGCCGCCTGTTGCAAGGCGCCGCCGATGGCCCCGCCGGCGCGAGGCGCGGCGTGCCTACACTCGCGTCACGCCACCACCCCTGCGCCACCTTGAACATGCTCGACCGCCTCAGTGCCCGCCCGCGTGGCCCGCGCCGCCTGCACCGGTGCCTTGCGCTGGCCCTGCTGGCCCTGGCGGCGCTGCCGCCGGCCCACGCCGCGCTGCCTGCCGCGGACGACGAGCTGATCGTGCGCCTGCGCAGCGACGCCGCGCTGCTGCGCCAGCAACCGCTGCCGGACCGCGCCGACGCGCGCACCGTGCGCGACCGGCTGGTGGCGCGGGCCCGCGCGCTGGCGCCGCGCGCCGGGCGCGAGCTGGTGGCCGCCGACGCCATCGACGCGCGCACCCAGGTGCTGCGCCTGCCCGGCGCCAGCGCGGCGCAGACCGCCGCCGCGATGGCCAGGCTGGCCGCCGACCCGCAGGTGGAAAGCGTCGAGCGCAACGGGCGCATGCGCCGGCTGGCGGCGCCCAACGACCCGCTGTACCCGGCCAGCGCCACCGAGACGCGCAGCAACGGCACCGCGCTGCAGCCCGGGCCGGCCAGCGGCCAGTGGTACCTGCGCGCGCCGGGCGCCGGCGTCGTCAGCGGCCTCAACGTCGAGGGCGCCTGGGCGCGCACCCGTGGCCGCGCCGAGATGGTCGTCGCCGTGCTCGACAGCGGCGTGCGCTTCGAGCACCCCGACCTGGGCCGCGCCGCCAATGGCGGCCAGCTGCTGCCGGGCTACGACTTCGTCAGCAACGCCACGGTGGCCAACGACGGCAACGAGCGCGACGCCGACCCCAGCGACCCCGGCGACTGGGTCAGCAGCTCGGACGCCGCACAGACGCTGTTCCGCGGCTGCGACGTCTCCAGCAGCAGCTGGCACGGCACCACCACCGCCAGCCTGGTCGCCGCCGCCACCGACAACGGCCTGGGCATGGCCGGCGCCGCGCCGGGGGTGAAGGTGCTGCCGGTACGCGTGCTGGGCAAGTGCTTCGGCTACGACAGCGACATCATCGCCGGCATGCGCTGGGCCGCCGGGCTGCCGGTGCCTGGCGTGCCCGACAACCCCAACCCGGCGCGGGTGATCAACCTCAGCCTGGGCGCCAGCGGCAGCTGCAGTGCCAGCTACCAGGCGGCGGTCAACGAGATCGTCGCCCGCGGCGTGGTCATCGTCGCCGCCGCCGGCAACAGCGCCGGCGGCGCCGTCGGCAACCCCGCCAACTGCAGTGGCGTGATCGCCGTGCTGGCGCTGCGCCATGCCGGCACCAAGGTCGGCTTCTCCGACCTGGGCCCGGAGATCACCGTCGCCGCGCCGGGCGGCAACTGCATCAACATCACCGCCGGCAGCCCCTGCCTGTACCCGATCCTGGGCGCCACCAACACCGGCAGCTTCGGCCCGGCGGCCTCGGCCTGGACCGACAGCTACAACATCAGCGTCGGCACCAGCTTCGCGTCGCCGCTGGTGGCCGGGGTGGCGGCGCTGATGCTGAGCCAGCAGCCGGCGCTGACGCCGGCCCAGGTGCGCGCGGCCATGCAGGCCACGGCGCGGCCCTTCCCCAGCAGCGGCGCCGACAACGGGCCCGACGACCCGACGCCGGTCGCGCAATGCACGGCGCCACGCAGCGGCGTGCAGCAGTTGCAGTGCTACTGCAGCACCGCGTTGTGCGGCGCCGGCATGCTCGATGCCGGCGCCGCCGTCGCCGCGGTGGCGGCGGCCACGGCCGTCATCGAGCTCTCGCCCACGGTGGTGGTGGCCGGCAACACGGTGACGCTGTCGTCCAGCGCCAGCCAGCCCTCGGGCGGCGCCACCATCACCGCCTGGGACTGGCGCCTGGTCGACGGCGGCGGCATCGTCGCCGGCTTCGCCAGTGCCACCAACGCGCCCACGGCGACCCTGACCCCCAACGCCGCCGGCAGCTTCACCGTGCGCCTGACGGTGACCGACAGCCTGGGCGCCAGCGGCAGCGCCACGCTTGTCGTCGCCGTCGCCAGCCCGCCGTCGAACAACCCCACGCCGGCGCCCACGCCGGACCCCGGCGGCGGTGGTGGTGGCGGCGGGGCCCTCGGCGGCGGCTGGGCGCTGGCCCTGCTGGCAGCCGCGCTGGCGTTGCGCGCTGGAGAAACCCGGCGCCGCGGCCGATAACCCAGGCAGCCACCCTTGCTTGACCCTGCGCCCGGCGCGCCGGGCCGACTGCCGCCATGCCCTCGTCCCGCGCCCCGGCCTCCCCCCTTCCCACGGCCCCCAGCGGCCCGCCACGGGCCCCAGCCTGGGTCCTGTTGCTGGCACTGCTGGCAGGCCCCGCCGGCCTGGCCTCGGCCGCCGCGCCGGCCGATCGCGAAGCCTTCGGTCTGATCGTCCGCCTCAAGCAGGCCAGTGCCAACGACACCGAGTTGCGCCGCGAGCTGCAGCGCGGCAGCCGAGCCGGCCGCGAGGACGCGCCACGCTGGGTGCGTGCGCTGAGTGAGTCTGCGCTCACCGGCCGCTCGGGCCAGCGCGAGCCGGCGCTGCGCGACGTCGGCCGCGACCAGCAGCTGCTGGACTTCGGCCGCGTGCTGGCGCCCGACGAGGCCGAGCGCCTGGCGGCGCGGCTGCGCGCCCACCCGGCGGTGGACTGGGTGGCGCCCAATGTGCGCGAACGCCGCCTGCAGGTGCCGCCCACCGACCCCTTCTTCAACCAGCAGTGGTGGCTGCAGCTGGACGGCGGCAGCAATGCCAGCGCGCTGGCCGACCGCCGCCGCGGCGTGGCCGGCTTCCTGCGCGCCTGGCAGAGCGGCATCGCGGGCGCCACGGGCAGCGCCGCCGCCACCGTGGCGGTGCTGGACACCGGCATCACCGCCCACCCCGACCTGGGCGGACGCGTGCTGCCGGGCTACGACTTCGTCTCCGACCCGCTGTTCGCCAACGACGGCAACGGCCGCGACGCCGACCCGTCCGACCCCGGCGACTGGGTCAGCGCCGCCGACCGCGGCAACAGCCGCTTCGCCAGCTGCGCCGAGCAGCGCAGCAGCTGGCACGGCACCCTGGTCGCCGGCCTGGTGGCGGCCACGCCGAACAACGCCGAGGGCGTGGCCGGCGTGATGCTGCAGGGCCGCGTGCTGCCGGTGCGCGTCGCCGGCAAGTGCGGCGCCACGGTGGCCGACATCGTCGACGGCCTGCGCTGGGCGGCCGGGCTGCCGGTGGCCGGCGTGCCGGCCAATGCCAACCCGGCGCGCATCCTCAACGTCAGCTTCGGGGGCAGCAGCGCCTGCGGCCCCGAGTACCAGGCCGCCATCGACGAGGTGCGCAACAGCCGCGGTGCCGTGGTGGTGGCGGCGGCGGGCAACGAGTTCGGCGCACCGACAAGGCCGGCCAACTGCAGCGGGGTGGTCGGCGTGGCCGCGATCAACCGCGACGGCTTCAAGACGCACTACTCGAACTTCGGCGCGGCGCTGGCGGCCAGCGGCATCGCCGCGCCCGGCGGCGACGACAACCAGGGCGGCACCTGGAAGAGCCTGGCCGACGGCGGCATCGTCTCGGTCTGGAACGACGGCACGCAAGGCCCGGGCAGCCCCAGCTACGCGGCGCTGTTCGGCACCAGCTTCGCCGCGCCGCAGGTCTCGGGCACGCTGGCGCTGATGCTGGCGGTGAACCCGGCGCTGAGCGCCGAGCAGCTGATCGCTGGTCTGCGCGCCGCCGCGCGGCCGCACGTGAGCTCGCCGCTGATCGGCGCCTGCAGCGAGGCCAACCCGGGCCGCTGCATCTGCAGCACCGCCACCTGCGGCGCCGGCATCCTGGACGCCGAACAGGCGCTGCGCTTCGCGCAGTCGCCCGGCAGCTACGTCGCACCGGCGCGCCAGCCGGCGGTGATCGACAACCCCGAGGTGGCCGCGGCGGTGGCCCTGGGCCCCGACCGCGGCAGCGGCAGCGGCGGCGGAGGTGGTGGCGGCGGGGGCGGCGGCAGCAGCAGCGGCGGCGGCCCCTTTGCACCGGCCTGGGCACTGGCGCTGCTCGGCGCCGCACTGGCGCTGCGGCGCCAGCGCGCCGCCTGAGGCCGTCGGCTCAGCCGCCGCAGGGCCTGAAACCACCGCCCAGCGCGTCGGCGGGCAGGGCCTGCAGGCGCGCCTGCGTCTCGGCGTCGGCACGCGGCAGCTTCAGCCACAGCCGCGGCGGTGCCGGCGGCAGCTGCAGCACGCGCAGCGCGCGCTGCAACACCGGTGCCGAGGCGGCGACGGCCTTGGTCGCCGCGGCCAGCGCCGCCTCGGCCGACGCGCGGTCGGCATGGCGTGACAGCAGCAGGCCCGGCGCCAGCTCGGGCGGCGTTTCCAGCAGCTCGACCGCGTAGCCCAGGCGCTGGTACTCGGCGACGCGGGCACGGCGCAGCGTGGGGTCGGCGACCCGCCCGGCGTACAGCGCCCAGGCCGGTGGCGCGGGCACCGGCTCGCGCACCCAGCTGCCGGCGGGCAGGCCGGCCAGCAAGGCCTCGGCGGCCGGCAGCGCGGCCTCGTCCAGCGGGCCTGCCTGCAGGCAGGCCAGCGCCGCCGCACGGGCGTCGCGGATGGCGGCGCTGGCGGCCGCAGCCGGCAGCACCACCACGCGCTCCGGCCATTGCTGGGCGGCCAGGCGGTGGGGCTCGCGCCCGGCGCGCTCGGGGCCCGGCCAGGCCGGGGCAAAGGCGTCGTGGGTCCAGGCCCAGAACAGCCCATTGGCCGCCAGCAACAGCAGCAGCAGCGCGCGCAGCATCCCGTCAGACCCCGCTTTGCCGTGGCGCCACGGGCTTCAGGCGCCCGGGCCGGCGCGTTGCAGGCGCACGCTGACCTCGCCGCCGACGATGTGCTGCAACGTGCCGTCGGGTGCGCGCACGCGCAGCGCGCCGTCGGCGGCGATGCCCTCGGCCACGCCCTCGGGGCAGCTGGCCAGCGTGGTGCGCACCGGCTGGCCGGCCAGCACGTCGCGCCGCGCGTAGGCGGCCAGCCAGGGCGCCAGGCCTTGGTGCTCGAAGCGCTGCAGGGCCTGCACCAGCGGCTCGGCCACACGCGCCAGCAGGGCCGGCGCCGCCGCGCCGGGGTCCAGTTCCTGCACGCAGGCATAACCATGCTCCAGGCCCTCGGCGGGCTGGGGCAGCACGTTGAGACCGACGCCGACCACGGCCAGGCGCTGTCCGGCGTCGTAGCCGGCGGTCTCGATGAGCACGCCGCCTAGCTTGCGCGCACCGCCGCCGGCGTCGCGCAGCCACAGGTCGTTGGGCCACTTCAGCACGATGCGCGGCGTGGCGCCGGCGGCCGGCGGGTCCAGCACCTCGGCCAGCGCAGCGCCCACGGCCAGCGACAGCCCGGCCCAGCTGGCCGGGGCCATGCGCAAGGCCAGCGAGAAGGTCAGCGATGCACCCGGCGCCGACACCCAGGGCCGGCCCTGACGGCCGCGGCCATGGGTCTGGTGCTCGGCCACGAGCAGGCAGGGCAGCAGGTCGTCGGCGCGCCGCGCGCGCCGCGGCGCGTTGCCATCGGGGCCGCTGGCGCGCTGCTCGTGCGGCACGCGGGCGCGGTCCAGCAGGCTGGTGTTGGTCGACTCGGCGCGTGCCACCACCTCCACGCTGAGCCCGGGCAGCAGCGGCAGCAGCCGCTGCCACAGCGCCTCGGCGCCCCATTGCAGGTGGCGGGCTTCGTCGCTCACCGCAGCCCCTCAGGCGCCGCGGCGCCTGGGCGCCAGCAGCGTGCCGCGGCAGCGCCGGCTGCCGCAGTGGCAGGCGTACTCGCGCTTCAGCTTGGCCGTGTAGCGCTCGTCGATCACCAGGCCGTAGTCGTAGAACAGCTCCTCGCCCGGGGCCAGGTCGCGCAGCGCGTGGATGAAGACACGGCCGTCGGTCTCGTCGGCCTCGCAGTTGGGCTCGCAGGAGTGGTTGATCCAGCGCGCCGCGTTGCCGCCGACGTTGGCGTCGATGACCTGGCCGCCGTCGAGGTGGAAGTAGAAGGTGTGGTTGGGCTGGCTGGGGTCGTGCGGATGGCGGCGCAGCGCCTCGGGCCAGTCGATGACCTCGCCGACGTACTCGATGACGCGGCTGCCCTTGGCGATGGGCTGCAGCGCGAACACCCCCTTGCCGTGCACGCCCGAGCGGCGGACCTGGATGCGGCGCCCGCCGCCGGCGCGGCTGTCGGCGGCAGGGGCCTTCGCGGCGGCCGCTTGCGTGCTCTTGCTCATTCGGTACATTGAATGTGTACGGGCGCGCGCAGGCGCACGCGAGGGAGGCGGCATTGTAGGCACGCCCCGCCGCGGCCTGCCCTGCCCACCCCCATGCCCCCCGGCGCCGCGGCCAGCAAGCACGGCGCCCTGCCCGAGTCCCCTGGATGAACACCAAGACCATCGTCATCGCCGAGAAGCCCAGCGTCGCGCAGGACATCGTGCGCGCGCTGACGCCCACCCTGGGCAAGTTCGAGAAGCATGCCGAGCACTTCGAGAACGACACCCATGTCGTGACCTCGGCCGTCGGCCACCTGGTCGAGATCAAGGCCCCCGACGAGTACGAGGTCAAGCGCGGCAAGTGGAGCTTCGCCCACCTGCCGGTGGTGCCGCCGCACTTCGACGTGGCGCCCATCGACAAGGCCAAGACCCGGCTCAACGCAGTGGTCAGGCTGGTCAAGCGCAAGGACGTGGGCGCCATCATCAACGCCTGCGACGCCGGCCGCGAGGGCGAGCTGATCTTCCGCCTGATCCTGCAGTACGCCTACGGCGACAAGCCCTGCCCGAAGCCGGTGCAGCGGCTGTGGCTGCAGAGCATGACGCCGGCGGCCATCCGCGACGGCTTCGCGCAGCTGCGCAGCGACGAGCAGATGCTCGGGCTGGCCGACGCCGCGCGCAGCCGCAGCGAGGCCGACTGGCTGGTGGGCATCAACGGCACGCGGGCGATGACCGCCTTCAACAGCCGCGACGGCGGCTTCTTCCTGACCACCGTGGGCCGCGTGCAGACGCCGACGCTGAGCATCGTCGTCGAGCGCGAGGAGAAGATCCGCAGGCATGTGGCGCGCGACTACTGGGAGCTGCGTGCCAGCTTCGCCGCCGCCGCCGGCGGCTACGAGGGGCGCTGGTTCGACCCGGCGTGGAAGAAGAATCCGGACGACGCCGAGCAGCGTGCCGAACGCCTGTGGCGCGCCGAGGCCGCCGAGGCCATCGCCGCGGCCTGCCGCGGCCGCCCGGCCAGCGTCGTCGACGAGGCCAAGCCCAGCACCCAGGCCAGCCCGCTGCTGTACGACCTGACCACGCTGCAGCGCGAGGCCAACTCGCGCTTCGGCTTCAGCGCCAAGACCACGCTGCAGCTGGCCCAGGCGCTGTACGAGAAGCACAAGGTGCTGACCTACCCGCGTACCGACAGCCGCGCCCTGCCCGAGGACTACCTGGGCGTGGTCAAGCAGACCTTCGGCATGCTCGCCGAGGAGGACCTGCCGGCGCCGATGCGCGCGCTGGCCGCGCATGCCCGCCAGGGCCTGAAGGCGGGCTACGTGAAGCCGACCAAGCGCGTGTTCGACAACACCAAGGTGTCGGACCACTTCGCCATCATCCCCACGCTGCAGCCGCCCAAGGCGCTGAGCGAGATCGAGCTCAAGCTCTACGACCTGGTGGTGAAGCGCTTCCTGGCGGTGTTCTTCCCCAGCGCCGAGTTCCTGGTGACGACGCGCATCAGCACCGTGGCCGGCACCGACGGCAAGGCGCACGCCTTCCAGACCAACGGCAAGGTGCTGGTCAACCCGGGCTGGCTGGCGGTGTACGGCAAGGAGGCGCAGGAGGACGACGCCAACCTGGTGGCGGTGGCGCCCGGCGAGGCGCCGGCCACCGAGGCGGTGGAGGTGCGCGCGCTGCAGACCAAGCCGCCGGCGCGCTACACCGAGGCCACGCTGCTCAGCGCGATGGAAGGCGCGGGCAAGCTCATCGACGACGACGAGCTGCGCGACGCGATGAAGGAGAAAGGCCTGGGCACGCCGGCCACGCGGGCCCAGACCATCGAGGGCCTGATCGCCGAGAAGTACCTGCTGCGCGAGGGCCGCGAGCTGGTCCCCACGGCCAAGGCCTTCCAGCTGATGACGCTGCTGCGCGGCCTGGGCGTCGAGGACCTGACCAAGCCCGAGCTCACCGGCCAGTGGGAGCACCGGCTGGCCGAGATGGAGCATGGCCGGCTGAAGCGTGACGCCTTCATGGCCGAGATCGCGAAGATGGCCGAGCGCATCGTCAGGAAGGCCAAGGAGTACGACCGCGACACCATCCCCGGCGACTACGCGACGCTGGCCTCGCCCTGCCCCAACTGCGGCGGCGTGGTGAAGGAGAACTACCGCCGCTACAGCTGCACCGGCGCCGCCGGCAACAGCCCCGACGAGGGCTGCGGCTTCTCGATCGCCAAGATCCCCGGCGGCCGCGCCTTCGAGACCGGCGAGGCCGACGCGCTGCTGCGCGACAAGAAGGTGGGCCCGCTGGAGGGCTTCCGCAGCAAGGCCGGCTGGCCCTTCACCGCCGAGCTGAAGCTGGTCCAGGACGACGAGCTGGGCAACTGGAAGCTGGAGTTCGACTTCGGCGACGACGCCAAGCAAGCCGAGCAGGACGGCGAGCCGGTGGATTTCTCGGGCCAGGCCAGCCTGGGCGCCTGCCCCAAGTGCCAGGGCCATGTCTACGAGCACGGCACGAACTACGTCTGCGAGCACGCCGTGGGCGCCAAGCAGACCTGCGACTTCAAGACCGGCAAGATCATCCTGCAGCAGCCGGTGGACCACGGCCAGCTGGCCAAGCTGCTCAGGACCGGCAAGACCGACCTGCTCGACGGCTTCGTCAGCAACCGCACGCGGCGCAAGTTCAAGGCCTTCCTGAAGTGGGACAAGGCCGAGGGCAAGGTGGGCTTCGAGTTCGAGCCGCGCGCCGCGAAGAAGGCGCCGGCGAAGAAGGCCGCGCGCGCCAGCAAGGACGAGGCGGCGTGAACCGCGGCCAGGCCCCGATCAAGCCCCGGCCAGGCCCTGGCCGGGGCACTTGCCACCACGCCAGCCAGGGCCATGGCTCAAGCCGCGGTGCCCGGCGTTCGATAACCTGACGATGACCCCGGCGCCCATCCCCGCAAACGACGATGCGCGCGTCTCGGCGCTGCGCGCGCTGCTGCTGCTGGATACGCCACCCGAGCAGCGCTTCGACCGCATCGTCGCCTTTGCCATCGCCGAGTTCGGCGTGCCGACGGCGATGATCAGCCTGGTCGACCGGCAGCGCCAGTGGTTCAAGTCGCGCATCGGCCTCGACGCCTGCGAGCTGCCGCGCGAGACCTCGTTCTGTGGCCACGCCATCCTGTCGCCCGAGCCGCTGGTGGTGGCGGACGCCGGGCGCGACCCCCGCTTCACCGACAACCCGCTGGTGCTGGGCCCGCCCTTCATCCGCTTCTATGCCGGGGCGCCGCTGCTGCTGCGCGCCGGCTATGCGGTGGGCACGCTGTGCCTGCTGGACACCCGGCCGCGCCAGATGGATGCCACCGACCTGGCCATCCTGTGCTCGCTGCGCGACCTGGTGGTGGAGGAGCTGGAGGGGCGCGCGCAGGGTGCCGCGGACGACGACACCGGCGCGGCGCGGAACCCGGCGCCATGATCCTCTCGCCGCCGGGCCAGCGCCTGCTGCTGGCCAGCCCCGACTTCCTGCTGCGCCGCACCGTGGCGGCGCTGTCGCGCCAGCTGCTGGCGCTGGCGGTCGAGGAGGCCAGCGGCCTGGCCCGCGCCTCGGCACTGCTGGAGACCGGCGAGGTCGACCTGCTGGTGCTGGATCTGGTGCCTGCCGACGGCGCCTGCGCGCTGCTGAGGCACCTGCGCAGCGGGCTGTGCGCCGCGCCGCAGGCGCTGCCCGTGGTCGCGCTGGCCGACGCCTGCAATGCCGCGCTGGCCGCCGAGCTGCGCGAACTGGGCGTGCGCCGCCTGCTGCTCAAGCCCTTCACGGTGAAGGCGGTGCTGGGCTCGATCGAGGCCGTGGTGACGCAGCCCGACCCGCGCCCGCCGCCGGTCGACGCCAGCGCCGTCGCCGGCCAGCGCAGCTGACAGAATCGGCCCGGCGGCCGGCCCCGGCCGTGCCCCGCCACCCGCCCCGCCGCGCCTGCCCGTGACGTCCCTGGTCTTCGCCAAGCTGCTGGCCATCTTCGCCACCGTCGCGCTGGGCTGGATCGCCGGCCGCCAGCGCTGGCTGGACCGCGGCGCCGACGCGCGCTTCCCGGCGCGCGTGCTGGGCAACGCGGCGTTCACCATCTTCGTGCCGGCGCTGCTGTTCCGCACCACGGCGCGGCTGGACTTCGCGACGCTGCCCTGGCGCGTGGTCGCCGCCTTCTTCGTGCCGGCGCTGGCCTTCGCGCTGGTGGTCTACCTGTGGCGCCGGGCGCGTGGCGACGCGGCGCTGGCGCCGGCGGCACCGGCCACGCGGGCCATCGCCGCGAGCTTCGGCAACTCGGTGCAGCTGGGCATCCCGATGGCCGCGGCGCTGTTCGGCGAGGCCGGGCTGGCCATCCACATCGCGCTGGTCAGCCTGCATGCGCTGCTGCTGCTGACGCTGCCCACGGTGCTGGCCGAGCTGGACCTGGCGCGCGCCCAGCCGCAGCGCCACACCCTGGCGAGCACCTTGCTGGCCACGCTGCGCGCCACCGTGATCCACCCGGTGGTGCTGCCGGTGCTGGCCGGGCTGGCCTGGAACGCCGCCGGGCTGCCGCTGCCGGCGGTGCTGGACGAGGTGCTGGCCACGCTGGGCGCGGCGGTGGTGCCGCTGTGCCTGGTGCTGATCGGGCTGTCACTGGCCTACGACGGCGTGCAGGCACCCTGGCAGGCGCTGCTGCGCACCGGCGCGCTGAAGCTGCTGGCGCTGCCGGCGCTGGTGCTGCCGGTGGCGCACTGGGGCTTCGGCCTGGCCGGCGTGCCGCTGGCGGTGGTGGTGATGCTGGCCGCGCTGCCGGTGGGCGCCAACGCGCTGATCTTCGCCCAGCGCTACGGCACGCTGGAGGCCGAGGCCACCGGCGCCATCGTCGCCACCACGCTGGCCTTCGTCGCCACCGCACCGCTGTGGCTGGCGGCGCTGGCGCTGCTGGGCTGACGCGCGCCAGGCGCCCGCCGGGGCGATGGCCGACAATGCGCGCCATGCAGATAGCCGACCTTGCCGCCTACATGGCCCATGTCGGCGCGGCCGCGCGCGCCGCGTCGGCGCGCCTGGCCGCCGCCCCCACTGCCGCCAAGGACGCCGCGCTGCGCGCGCTGGCGCGCCGCCTGCGCGAGCAGGCCGGCGCGCTGCAGCAGGCCAACGAGCAGGACCTGGCCGCGGCGCGCGCCGCCGGGCTGGCCGAGCCGCTGGTCGACCGGCTCAAGCTCACGCCGGCGGTGATAGAGACCGTGGCCCAGGGCTGCGAGCAGATCGCCGCGATGCCCGACCCGGTGGGCGAGATCACGGGCCTGCAGCGGCGCCCCAGCGGCATCAGCGTGGGCCGCATGCGCGTGCCGCTGGGCGTGTTCGGCATGATCTACGAGAGCCGGCCCAACGTCACCATCGAGGCCGCGAGCCTGGCCATCAAGAGCGGCAACGCCTGCGTCCTGCGCGGCGGCAGCGAGGCGCTGCACAGCAACCTGGCGCTGGCGCGCGAGGTGCAGGCGGCGCTGGCCGAGGCCGGCCTGCCGCCCGAGGGCGTGCAGCTGCTGCAGACCCCCGACCGCGCCGCCGTGGGCCTGCTGATCACCATGCCCGAGGCGGTGGACGTGATCATCCCGCGCGGCGGCAAGGGCCTGATCGAGCGCATCGCGCGCGAGGCCAAGGTGCCGGTGATCAAGCACCTGGACGGCAACTGCCATCTCTATGTCGATCAGTTCGTCGACATCGAGCAGGCGCTGGCCGTCACCGACAACGCCAAGACGCAGAAGGTCAGCCCCTGCAACGCCGCCGAGAGCCTGCTGGTGCATGCGGCGCAGGCGGCGGCCTTCCTGCCGCGCATCGATGCGATCTTCGCTGCCAAGGGCGTGGAAGTGCGCGGCTGCGCGCGCACGCGCGCGCTGCTGCCGCGCGCCGTGCCGGCGACCGAGGCCGACTGGGGCACCGAGTACCTGGCGCCCATCATCAGCTGCAAGGTCGTCGACAGCCTGGACGAGGCCATCGCGCACATCAACCGCCACGGCAGCCACCACACCGACGCCATCCTCACCACCCACCATGGGCACGCGATGCGCTTCCTGCGCGAGGTCGACTCGGCCAGCGTGATGGTCAACGCCAGCACCCGCTTCGCCGACGGCTTCGAGTACGGGCTGGGCGCCGAGATCGGCATCAGCACCGACAAACTGCATGCCCGCGGCCCGGTGGGGCTGGAGGGGCTGACCACGCAGAAGTGGATCGTGCTGGGCCAGGGCGAGCAGCGCCGCTGAGCGGCCGCGGCGCACGGGGCCGGAGGGTCGGGCGATGACGCTGCAGCAGGGGCTGCTGCTGTTGCTGGTGGCGGTGGCGGCGCTGTGGGTGCTGGGTGCGCACAACCGGCTGGCCGGGCTGCGCCGCGCCGTGGTCGAGGCCGGATCCCGCGTCGACGCCACGCTGCGCCGGCGCGATGACACGCTGGGCGGCCTGCAGGTGGCCCTGCGTGTCCCGCTGGCCGCCGAACCCGCGGCGCTGGGTGCGCTGGCCACGGCGCAGAGCCGTGCGATGCAGGCCGCACAGGCCTTGGCGCGCCAGCCGCTGGACCCGGAGACGGCGCGCGACTGGGCGGCCGCCGACGCGCAGCTGGCCGCCGCCGCCGCCCGCGTGCTGGCGCTGCTGCAGGCACAGACGCCGGCCGACCCGGCGCTGCAGGCCTTGCTGGCCGCCTGGCACGAGCAGGCCGATGAGCTGGCCTTCGCCCGCCGCCTGTACAACGAGGCCGCGCAGCGCCACGACGACGCGCTGCAGCAGTGGCCCACGCGGCTGCTGGCGCCGCTGCTGCGGGCCCGCCCGGTGGGGCGGCTGTAGCCGCCCAGCGCCGCGCCGCCCCAAGCTGGGCGCGCCCCCTCGGAGGGCCGCGAGCGCAGCGAGCTGGGGGGCCCCGTTCCGGCGCAGGGCCGCCCCAAGCCGGAACACGCCCCCTCGGGGGGCCGCGAGCGCAGCGAGCTGGGGGGCCCCGTTCCGGCGCAGGGCCGCCCCAAGCCGGAACACGCCCCCTCGGGGGGCCGCGAGCGCAGCGAGCTTGGGGGCCTTCGTCAGCCCTTGCCTGACGAGGCCGCCATCGGCACCAGCCGGTCGGCCGGCGCCACGCCATGCGGGTTGTCGATCTCCAGCGCGATCTGCGTGCACACGGCGCGGCACAGCGTGGCCGCGCGTTCGCTGCCGATGCGGTAGTAGATCTGCGTCGCATCGCGGCGCCGCGACAGCACGCCGGCGCGGTACAGCGTGGCCAGGTGCTGGCTCATGTTGGGCTGGGTGGTGTCGATCTCGGCCAGCAGCTGCGAGACGTTCTTCTCGTGGCCGCACAGCGCGCTGATGATCTTCAGGCGGATCGGCGTGGCGAGCAGGCGGAACAGCTCGGCGGCGCTGTCGAAGACCTGGTTGGACTCGTCGTCGCCGGCACCGTCCTGGGCTTGATCGTGGCGTTCACTCATGGATGCCCCGTCGGTTGGGTCGGTCTGGATCGGGCCGGCAGCGCGTCAGCGCGGCGCCTGCGTGGCCGGGAAGCGGTAGTGGTCGCGCTGCAGCACCGCGGCCACCGCGGTCACTTCCTCGGGGAACAGGCCCAGCTTCAGCTCGGTGCTGCAGTAGTCGACCATGCCGCGCAGCAGCCCCGGCGTGTTGATGCGGCCCTTGGGCCGGTAGATCGCCGAGCCGTCGCCGCCCACCTTGCCGGCATGGCAGGCGGCGCAGCGGTGCTCGGCGTAGAGCTTGGCGCCCAGCACGAGGTCGGCGTCGGGGTACTGGTGCAGCGGCGCGGCGGGCTTGGCGGCCGGCGCCTGCGCCAGGGCCGCCGCGGACAGCAGCGCCGCCGCGGCGCCCAGGCCCAGCCAGCGGGCGGCGCTCATGCGCCCCCCTGGGCCAGTTGTTGCAGTTCCATCACGTCCTCCTCGAACATCTCGCCGGGGATCACCTGCTTCAGCCGACCCTGCCGGTCGACGGTGGTGGTCAGCGGGATGATGTTGCGCGGGCTCAGCGCCGCGGCCAGCGCAGCGTACTGCATCGTCAGCGGAAAGCTCAGCCCCTGCGCGGCGGCGTAGCGGCGCACGGCCTCGGGGTCGCGGTCGCGCGCCACCCCCAGCACGCGCAGCGGCTTGCCGGCGGCGGCGCGGTGCAGCTTCTCGACATGCTGGTTGTGGCGGCGGCAGAAGGGGCAGGTGGTGGACCAGAACACGACCACCACCGCCTGGCCGGCCCAGTCGGCGCCGCGCAGGCGGCGGCCGTCGAGCAGCTCGACCTCGGGCCAGGCCACGGGCTGCCCGGGCTGGGCCGGCGCGGCCTGCGACCACTGCCACAGCGGCAGCGCGGAGCCGGCCAGGCCGGCCTGGAGCAGGCGGCGGCGCTTCACGGGTGACGCTCCATCAGCAGGTAGGTGTTGTAGGCGTTGATGCGGTTGGCGGCGCGGAACAGCGGCAGGTGCTCGAAGCGCGACCAGTCGGCGCGGTCGTAGGCCTCCTCCCAGGGTTCGAGGTTGCGCGCCGCCTCGCCCATCACCTGGCGCAGGTGCAGCAGGTAGTCGCGCGTGAGCTGCAGGTCGACGCGCGCGCTGCGCGAGGCCGGGCCATGGCCGGGGATGATCAGTTCGGTGGGCAAGGCCAGCAGGCGGTCCAGCGCCGCCACCCAGCGGCCGCTGTCGGCCTGGCCGACGAAGGGCACGCGGCCGCGGAAGACCAGGTCGCCGGCGAACAGCACGCCGCGTGCCGGCAGGTGCACCACCAGGTCCTCGGGCGTGTGCGCCGGGCCCGCGGGCAGCAGCAGGAACTCGGTGCCGCCCAGGCGCAGCGTGGTGGGCTCGCTGATCCAGCGGTCGGCCCCCACCAGCCGGGTCTGGGCGTCTATCCAAGGCGCCAGTTCGTCACGGCTGGCCTGCAGGCGCAGCTCGGCGTTCTGCGAGTGCAGGTACTCGCGGCCCAGCGCGTGGGCGACGATGGTGGCGCCAGCGTCCTTGAAGGCCTGCAGGCCGTAGATGTGGTCGGCGTGGTAGTGGCTGACGACGACGTAGCGGATGGGCGCCGGCGTGATGCGGCGGATCGCGGCGATCAGCTCGTGCGCCAGCGCCGGGGCGCCCAGCGCGTCGACCACCAGCACGCCCTCGGGCGTGACGACAAAGCCGGCGTTGCTGATGAAGTTGCGGTTGGCCGGCGTGCCCAGTGCCGAGGCGCCCTGCACCATCCACACGCCGGGCGCCAGCTGCTGCGGCTGCAGCGCGGGCGCGGCCGGCGTCTGTGCACGCAGCGCGGGTGCGGCCAGCAGCGCAACGCCCATGGCCAACGCCGCCACCAGGCCGCGCCAGGCCCTGGCTGCGCAGCGGCTTCGCTCGGTCAACCCATACATTCGCATGCAGTGATATTAGAGCCGCAGCGGCACGCCCCCGCAAGCCACCGGCGGACAGGCCCGGCGCGGCGTGGCGTTCGTCCCCTGGCGCGGGGACGCATGCAACTACACAATCGGCCGTGCACCTACCCAGACCGACGACCCCCTGGAGGAAACGACGATGAATGTGCGGACCCTGTCCCGCCTGTGCGCCGCAACGCTGGCGCTGGCATCACCCTGGGCGCTGGCCCAGGACGCGAACCTGGCGCGCAACCTGGCTGCCACCTGCGCCAACTGCCATGGCACCAACGGCCAGGCCCGTGGCGACATGAAGCCGCTGGCCGGCCTGAGCGCCGAGAAGATCATCGCCCAGATGGCCGACTTCAAGAGCGGCGCCGCGCCCGCGACGATCATGCACCAGATCGCCAAGGGCTACACCGACGAACAGATCCGCCTGCTGGCCGGCTACTTCGCCGCGCAGCCGGCCAAGAAGTGAGGGGGCACGCCATGAACGACTTCCCGCAAGGCCCGCGCCTGCACCCTTCGCGCCGCCGCCTGCTGGCCGGCGGCGCCGCCCTCGGCGGCCTGGCGCTGGCCGGCTGCGCCTCGACGTCCTCCGGCCCGTCGCTCGGCCGCGTGGTGGTCGTCGGCGGCGGCTACGGCGGCGCCACCGCCGCGCGTTACCTGCGCCTGTGGGGCGGCAACATCGACGTGACCCTGGTCGAGCGCAACGCCGGCTTCGTCTCCTGCCCGATCAGCAACCTGGTCGTCGGCGGGCACAAGCAGATGGCCGACATCTCGCGCGGCTACGACGGCCTGCGCGCCATCGGCGTGAAGGTGGTGCAGGGCGACGTGACGGCCATCGACGCGGCGGCCAAGAAGGTCCGCCTGGCCGGCGGCGGCGAGCTGGCCTACGACCGGCTGATCCTGTCCCCCGGCGTGGACTTCATGCTCGACGGCGTGCCCAGCTTGGCCGAGGGCCTGGCCAGCGGCCGCGTGGTGCATGCCTGGAAGGCCGGCGAGCAGACGGCAATGCTGCGCCGCCAGCTCGAGGCCATGCCCGACGGCGGCGTCTACGCGCTGCACATCCCGCGCGCGCCCTACCGCTGCCCGCCCGGGCCCTACGAGCGCGCCTGCATGGTGGCCAGCTACTTCAAGGTGGCCAAGCCGCGCGCCAAGGTGCTGGTGCTGGACGCCAACCCCGAGATCCAGTCCAAGAAGGCGCTGTTCGAGAAGGCCTGGAAGGACCATTACGCCGGCCTCATCGAGTACAAGCCCAACAGCGAGCTGCGCCGCGTCGAGGGTGGCACGCTGAAGCTGGACTTCGAGGACATCAAGGCCGACGTGCTGAACGTGGTGCCGCCGATGCGCGGCGGCGACATCGCGCGCACGGCCGGCCTGCTGAACATGAACGCGCGCTGGGCGGGCGTGAACTGGCTGACGCTGGAGTCGACGGTGGCGCCGGGGGTGCACATCCTGGGCGACACCACGATGTCGGCGCCGGCCATGCCCAAGTCGGGGCACATGGCCAACCAGCATGGCAAGGTGGCGGCGGCGGCCATCGTCCAGTTGCTCAAGGGCCAGCCGGTGAGCGCCACGCCGGTGGTCATGAACACCTGCTACAGCTTCGTCACCGCGCGCGACGTGGTGCACGTGGCCTCGGTGCACCAGTACGACGCCGCCGACAAGACCTTCAAGGCGGTGCCGGGCTCGGGCGGCGTGTCGGCGGCGGCCAACCAGATCGAAGGCCGCTACGCGCTGAGCTGGGCGGACAACATCTGGGCCGACATGTTGGCGCTGTGATGTGCACGATGTTGCGGTGCAGGCTCATGTCGCCGCAGGCGACGTGAAGCCACCGTCAGGTGGCGGCCGCAACCACAACATCTGGGCCGACATGTTGGCGCTGTGATGTGCACGATGTTGCGGTGCAGGCTCATGTCGCCGCAGGCGACGTGAAGCCACCGTCAGGTGGCGGCCGCAACCACAACATCTGGGCCGACATGTTGGCGCTGTGATGTGCACGATGTTGCGGTGCAGGCTCATGTCGCCGCAGGCGACGTGAAGCCGCCGCCGGCGGCGGCAACAGCCCCGACACCTGGGCGGAGATGAAGGCGCCCCGAGCCCAGCGGGAGCGAAGGCGACGGCCCCTGCGGGGGCCGTCACAGTCCTAGCCCGGTTGACCCGCGTCAGCCGCCACCGCCGCCGGGTCCACGCCCAGGCTGGCCGCGGCGGCGAGGATCTCGCGCCAGGTGGTGGCGTCCACCGGCACACCGTCGCGGCCGCGCTGCGCGCGGCTGGCGCGTTCGGCATCGCCGGCCACCAGCACCGGGCGGCCGCCCTCGCGCGGCGGCGAGGCCTGCACCCACTGCAGGAAGCCCGCGGCCTCGCGCTCGAAGGCCTCGCTGCCGCCCAGCCGCGCCGGGTCGACGACGATGCTGAACATGCCGTTGAGCACGCGGCGGCGGCTGGCGTCGGCGTCGCGCTGCGTCAGCCCGGCGGCCAGCGCACCGCCCAGCAGCTCGCACATCAGCGCCAGGCCGTAGCCCTTGTGCTCGCCGAAGGGCAGCAGCGCGCCGAAGGGCGGCAGCACGCCGTAGCGGGCCTCGGTGGTGGGCCGGCCCTGGTCGTCGAGCAGGCAGCCTTCGGGCACCGCCACGCCCTGGTTGTGCGCCACGCGGGTCTTGCCCTGGGCGATGCGGCTGGTGGCGAAGTCCAGGATCACCGGTGGCCGGCCGGCCAGCGGCACACCGGCGCAGAAGGGGTTGGTGCCGAAGCGCGCATCGGCCCCGCCATGCGGCGCGACGATGTTGCGCGCCACCACGTTGACGAAGTGGATCGACACCAGCCCGGCCTCGGCGCACTGCTCGGCCCAGGCGCCGATGCGGCCCAGGTGGTGCGCGCGCCCCAGCGCGACGATGCAGCTGCCGGCCTCGCGGGCACGCGCGATGGCCAGCGCCATCGCCTCGCGGCCTATCACCTGGCCGAAGCCCTGGCGGCCGTCCAGCCGCAGCAGGGTGCCGGCGTCCAGTTCGACGCCGACCTGGGCGTTGGGCGTGAGACCGCCCTCGCGGTAGGCCTCGGCATAGCGCGGCAGCATGCCCACGCCATGCGAGTCGTGGCCGCAGAGGTTGGCGTCGACCAGGTTGTCGGCCACCGCCGCCACCTCGTCGGGGGCGCTGCCGAAGCCCTGCACCACGCGGCGCATGGCGCGGCGCAGCGCGGCCTCGGGAATGACGATCTCGGTGGCGGCAGGCGTGTCGGGCATGGGCTCTCCGGCGGGCGCGGGCTTGTTGCCCGCCGCCGGCGATGCTAGCCGCGCCGCGGCGGCTGCCTCACTTCAGCCCGCTGAGGTAGCTGCTGACCGACTTCAGCTCCAGCTCGCTGAGCTTGCTGGCGATGGCGTGCATCACTGTGCTCGGGCGTTCGCGCTGCTGGAACTGGCGCAGCTGGCGCTCCAGGTACTGCGCGTGCTGGCCGGCCAGGCGCGGCAGGGCCTCGCTGCCCTGGGCCTGGGCGCCATGGCAGGTGGCGCAGGCGGCCAGCCCGCTGAAGGGGTTGCCACGCAGGTGGATGAAGCGGCCCACCTGGGCCAGATCGGGGTCCTCGACCTCGTGCGCCGCCGGCACCTGGCGCTCGAAGTACAGGCCCAGCGCATCGAAGTCGGCGGGCTGGAGCTGCTCCACCATGGGCTGCATCGCGCTGCTCTTGCGCTGGCCGCTCTTGTAGGCCGCCAGCTGTGCCGCCAGGTAGCGGCGGTTCTGCCCGGCCAGACGCGGAAAGGCCGGGCTGGCGCTCTCGCCGTTGGCGCCATGGCAGATGAAGCACTGGCCCTGGACGATCTCCTGGGCGCGCGCGAGGTCGGCGGCGGGGGCCAGCGCAGGCACCAGCAGGGCCAGGGCGGCGGCGGCGAGTCGGAACACGGACATGGTCTTGCCGGCCGCGTGCGGCCCGGGAGCCAGAGTGGGGAGACGGGCGGCGCGCCGGCGGGCGCCGCCGCCGGCGGGCTTCAGGGGCGGATGTAGGCCGCGCCTTCCTTCTGCATCTTGGCCAGCCGCACCACGCCGGAGGGCGTGAAGTCGGCCTCCATCAGGAACTGCTCCTTCTTCAGGTTGCGGTTCTTCAGCGTGATCTCGCAGATCTCGAACTTGACGCCGCGCGCCTTCAGCGCCGAGACGATGCCCGAGAACGCGGCGCCGTTGGGCGCCTTGGCGTCGACCATCAGGAAGTCCACGCCGTTGGCGTGCGTGACCACGGTGATCTGCGCCTTCGGGTCGACGTCGAGGTGGTTGCCGACGTTGCGCAGCCCGCCCAGCGCCTGGTTCGCGGTGTCGTTGATGTGGTAGACGACCTTGTCCTGCGCCCAGGCCGCCGATGCCGAACCGGCCAGCAGGATGGCAGCCAGCAGCGGCTTCAGGGTCTTGGTGTTCATCGCGGTCTCCTTGCTCTTGTGGGAGGGGGTAACAACGTGGCCGACTATGCCAGCCCCGGATTGCCCTGCATGCCGACGAGCTTCGGCAGGTTGGGTTTGCGCGGCGCGACGCGGCCCTTGGCCTTGAGCCACTGCTCGACCACGTCCCAGACCATCTTGTGGCCGGCGGTCCTGGCCTCCTCGGCCACCGGCGCCCAGCCGGCCACCTTGTAGGTCTTGCCCGGCTCGATGGGCTTGCCGGCCAGGCGCAGGTCCTGGATGCGCTTGCCCATGCTCTCCAGCGGCGCGCAGGTGTAGCTCAGGCCGCCGATGCGCACCATGTCGCCGCCCTGCTGGTAGTAGGGGTCGGGGTTGAAGAGGTTGTCGCAGACGTCCTCGAGCACGGTCTTGATCATCTCGCCGCTCATCTCGCTGACGGTGGCGTAGCTGTAGGTGGTGGCCAGCTGGTCCATCATCAGCTCGCGCGTGATGGCCTCGCCGGGCAGCAGGCTGGTGCCCCAGCGGAAGCCGGGCGAGAAGGCGATCTGCGCGCCCTGCACCTCCATCAGCGCGTCGCAGATCAGCTGGTCCCAGCTGCCGTTGAAGTTGCCGCGGCGGTACAGCAGGCCGTCGGTGTGGGCCAGCACCTCGTTGAGTTTCGCCTCGTAGGGGGCGCGGATGCGCGTGATCAGCGCGTCCATCTCGGGGTCGGGCCGCAGCTGGTTGGCGAACACCGGCAGCAGCCGGTAGCGCCAGCGCGCGATCTTCTTGTCGCGCAGCTCGAAGTCCATCACGCCCAGGAACTTGCCGTTGCTGCCGGCGTTGGTCACCAGCGTGGTGCCGCCGGCGTTCTTCACCGGCACCGCCAGCGGCACGCCGTCATGCGTGTGGCCGCCGAAGATGGCGTCGATGCCGCGCACGCGGCCGGCCATCTTCAGGTCCACGTCCATGCCGTTGTGCGACAGCACCACCACCAGCTGCGCGCCCTTGGCGCGTGCCTCGTCGACGACCTTCTGCATCTGGTCGTCCTGGATGCCGAAGGTCCAGTCGGCGACCAGGTAACGCGGGTTGGCGATCGGCGTGTAGGGGAAGGCCTGGCCGACGATGGCCACCGGCACGCCGCCGATCTCGCGCATCACGTAGGGCTTGAACACCGCGTCGCCGAAGTCGTTGGTCTTGACGTTCTGGGCGACGAAGTCGATCTTGTGCGGGCCTGCCGCAAAGTCCTTCTCGACGATCTGCTTGACGCGCTCCATGCCATAGGTGAACTCCCAGTGGCCGGTCATCACGTCCACGCCGAGCGCCTTGCAGGCGTCGACCATGTCCTGCGCGTCGGTCCACAGCGAGGTGGCCGAGCCCTGCCAGGTGTCGCCGCCGTCGAGCAGCAGCGCGCCGGGGCGGCTGGCCTTCATGCGCTTGACCAGCGTGGCCAGGTGGGCGAAGCCGCCGACCTTGCCGTAGCGGCGCGAGGCCTTCTCGAAGTCGAGGAAGGTATAGGCATGGGCGAGATGGGTGCCCGGGCGCACACCGGCGGCCTTGAGCAGTTGCTCGCCGACCAGGTGCGGGATCTGCCCGGCCATGCCGGCCACGCCGACGTTGACGCTGGGCTCGCGGAAGCGGATGGGCTTGAGCTGCGCATGGCAGTCGGTCATGTGCAGCAGGCTGACGAAGCCGGGGCCGCTGCCCAGCGGCGGCAGGTCATAGAGACCCTGCTCGGCGGTGGCGGCGTCGGCCTCGGCCCAGCGCGCCAGCGGCAGGCCGGCGGCGCCGGCGCAGGCCAGCAGGTGCAGGAATTCGCGCTTGTTCAGGCTCATGATCAGTGGTGACTGATATTTAGCCGACAAAAAGGGCCCGGCACTGCCGGGCCCTGCTGCCGGTGCTTACTGGTTGACCGGCGACTTCGGGTCGAGCAGCAGCGACATCAGGTCGCGCATCTGCTTCTCGGTCAGCAACCCGGCATGGCCGAAGCGCGGCATGTTGGAGCACGCGCTGTAGGTCTTGGGGTTGTAGATCTTCATCCAGGTGTACTCGATGATGGTCTGCGCGGTGGGCGCCATGATGTCGGTGACGCCGCGGTTCTTGCCGTAGTTGTACAGGCTGGGCCCGATGGTGCCGAAGGAGATCTCCTCCTTGCTGATCTGGTGGCAGTTGTAGCAATTGCCGCCGTTGGGCGAGCCGGCGGCGTCGGTCCAGGTCGAACCGCGGCCGCTCTGGGCCAGGGTCTCGCCGGCCTTCCAGTCGCCGAAGTACTGGCCCCCGGTGGGCCACTTCACGCCGGCCTTGGCCTCGGCGCTGATGCGCTCGGCCACGGCCTCGGGCGGCTCGCGGTCGGACGAGCAGGCCGACTGGCCCAGGTCCTGGTTGATGCGGTCGACCTTGGCGATGCCCTGGTCGCGGAACGAGGCCTTCATGATGGCCTTGGCCTCGGCGTCCAGCTGCTGGGCCGACGGCATGCCGGCGCAGCCGGCGACGACCGCGGCGGCCACGGCCGCGCTGGCGATGGCGATGTGCTTGCGTTGCATGAGCCTGTCCTCCTCAGCGCTTGATCGACGGCGCGATGGACACCGCACCCTTGGCGTTGACGCCCATGTAGCTGCCCAGCGCGATGGTCGCGTCGGAGCCGAACTCGGGGTAGGGGAAGCGCTGCTGGCGGTAGCAGTCGTTCAGGCGCAGCTGCATGCTCCACATCTGGCCGTTGCTCACGCGGTAGGCCGGCCAGGCGGCGAAGCCGACGCCGTCACCCGGGTTCTTGGTCAGGTTGGGCAGGTCCTGCAGGCGGATGCGCTGGCCTTCGGCGCTGTGGCAGCTGGCGCAGCTGAAGTCGTGCGTGCCGCCGCGGAAGAAGAACACACGCTTGCCGATCTCGTAGAAGCGGCGCTCCTCGGGGTGGTTCTGCGGCAGGTTGAACTTCATGCCGCGCGACAGGCTGGCCACCCAGGTGGCCAGCGCCGTGACGTTGGCCATCTCGCCGCGGCCGAAGGGCGTCTTGGCGATCTCGGCGGCGTTCAGGCCCTGCAGCGCCTCCATGCAGGTGACCAGGCGCGACTCCAGGTCCTGCACGCGGCCGGTGTCGGCGAAGTAGCGCGGCAGCTCGACGAACACGCCCTTGACCACGCCCGGGCCCTTGCCCAGGTCGCACTGCTCGAGCGAGGCGTTCTTGGGCCCGCGCTTCTTCTTCCACAGGTCCTCGCCCTTGGCCTCGTAGAGCTCGGCGGGGTTGCCGTCCTCGAGCATCTTGCGGTACTCGGCGATGCCGTCGGCGGTGGACTTGCCCTGGGCGGCGGCCAGCGTGGCGGCCGCGGCCAGGGCCGTCATCAGCAAGGTCTTGTTGATCATCGTCTCCTTCCTCTTCTTCGGGGTGGCCATGCAAGGGCCCGCGTGGATCAGGACACCGTGGCTTCGTCGGTGCGCTTGTCGCCCTTGTTGTCGACCCAGTTGATGGCGATCTTGTCGCCGGCCTTGGCGCCCTTGACGACGAACTGCAGGAACGGGTTCTTCGAGACCGCCGGGCCCCACTGCGCGCTGAACACCGGTTTGCCGTTGTGGCTGGCGGTGACTTCCTGGATGAACCAGGCGGGAATCACCTTGCCCGCCGAGTCGCGGCGCGAGCCGGTTTCCATCTCGTGGCTCATCAGCACGCGAACGGTGGCCTTGTCGCCGCTGGCCTGGGCGCGGATGCGCATCGGATCTGCCATGTCAGTTCTCCTTCAATGTCCCGGGTGTGGACGTTGGCTGTTCTTCAAGGGGTCGCCACGGAACCGGCTCTGCCGGGCCGTCGGCGACGCCCCCTTGAGGGGGAGCGCCGTCAGGCGCTACGGGGGTGGGCGAAGTCAGCCGCCGCAGCCGCCCAGCGTGACCTTGATTTCCTTGGTGGCGTAGAGCACCTTGCCGTCGGCCATCATCGCCACCGCGTGCACGTTGCTCGACTGGCCCATCTTCACGCGGGTGGAGAAGTTGGCCTCGACGGCGTCGCTGACGTCGAAGATCGCGGCCAGCGCGTTGGGGTTCTTCTCGACCAGGATCAACAGGCGCTTGACGCCCGGCAGCGCGCTGGCGCAGCCCACCGGCACGACGGCACCGTTCTCGGCGATGTCGGGGCCGGTCAGCGTGACGTCCTTGCTCTCGGCCGGCGCGCCACCGCCCAGCGCCTTCACGGCGTCGGCCAGGCTCTTGGCCTCGAAGGCCGACTTCTCCCAGGCCGCCTGCGCGGTGGCGGGCAGCAGCCCGGCGGCGGCCAGCAGGCCAGCGACTTGCGCGCTGCGCGCCAGCACCTCGCGTCGATTTGCCATCTTCGTACTCCTTGCGAAACGGGTTCGTTAGTTCGTCATCACGCCGCTGGGCCTCGGGCAGCGGTCACACCCCGGTACCGTATCAGCCCCGGGCACATGCACCAAGGCCGGCATCTTTGACCCCATTGGGTCGAATCCAATTGGCGGTTGCCCTCATCGGCGCCAGCACCTTCACTTCGCCCCCTGTGCCAGCCACTGCGCCAGCGCCTTCAGGTCGGCCGCAGGCAGGCTCTGCGGCGGCATCGGCACCGGGCCCCAGACCCCGCCGCCGCCCTTGGCGATGCGTTCGGCCAGGTAGTCGGCGGCATCGGCGCGGCCGGCGTACTTCTTCGCCACTTCGCGCAGGCCAGGGCCGACGACCTTGCGGTCCAGGCCATGGCAGGCCAAGCAATTGTGCTTGCGCGCCAACGCCTGCGCCGCCGCAGGGCCGTCGACGGCGGCAGCAGCGGGTGCGGCGGCCATCGGTGCGGCGGCCGTCGGTGCGGCGGGACGCGCCGCGGCCGGCGTGGCGGCGGCCGGGCGCGTGGTGTCGGCGCCGCGCTGCGCGCCCACCAGGCGCTGCTGCTCGGCCAGGTTGCCGTGGGCGTTGCGCGCGTGATCGGGCAGCAGCGAGGCCACCCTGGGCTCGGTGGCGCAGTTGGCCATGCAGGTGCTGCCGCTGACATCGGGCCGGCCGCCGTTGCCCAGCCCCCTGCCCGGCCACATGCCATGGTCGGTGGTCAGGCCGTTGCGGTTGGGCAGGCGCTTCTGCACCTCGGCGATGTTGGCGTCGGACAGCGTGAAGCTCTCGGGCACCACGCCGCCCAGGTGCAGCATGAAGGCGGTGACGGCGTAGACCTCCTCGGTGCTCAGGGTCTTGGGCTGGGTCCAGGGCATGGCGCGGCGGATGTAGTCCCACAGCGTGGCCACATGCGCCAGCTTCATCATCGTGGTGCGGCCGGGGAAGCTCTCGTCGGTGAGGCGGGCGACGCGGCCGCGCTTCACGTCCTCGGCGCTGGTGCCGCCGATCAGCGGCGCGAAGACCTCGTTGCTCTCGCCGAAGATGCCATGGCACGAGGCGCACTTGGCCTCCCAGACCTCCTGCCCCCGGGCCACCGAGCCCGAGCCCTTGGGCAGACCCTTGAAGTCGGGGCGCACGTCGATGTCCCAGGCGGCCACCTCGGCCGGCGTGGCAGTGCGGCCGATGCCGCTGTAGACGGGTGCCGGCGCCGCAGCCTGGGCCGGCAGCTTCGCCGCCGACGGCTGGGCCCAGGCCTGGGGCAGCACCAGCGCGCAGGCCAGCGCCGCCGCAAGGCGCAGCAGGCGCCTACGAGAGCTGGACATTGCGCACCTCGCCGTCTTCCTGCACCAGCCAGGTCTGGATGGCGTTGTTGTGGTAGATCGAGCGCGAGCCGCGCACCGCGCGCAGCTGGCGGTAGCTGGGCTGCACATGGCCGGTCTCGTCGCGCGCGCGGCTCTGGATCAGCGCCGGCTTGCCGTCCCAGGCCCAGTCCAGCGTGAAGCGCGTGAGGCACTTGTGCATCACCGGCGCCTGCAGCCGCGCGGCGCGCCAGTTGCGCCCGCCATCGACCGAGACGTCGACCCCGGCGACCTTGCCGCGCCCGCTCCAGGCCAGGCCGCTGATCTGGTGGTAGCCCTTGTCCAGCAGCAGCTGGCCGCCCGAGGGGGTGGTCACCACGCTCTTCACTTCCTGGATGCTGGTGTACTGGCGGTGCAGGCCGCTGGGCATCAGGTCGACGTAGTGCAGCACCTCGTCCTTGCTGCCATAGGGCTGGTCGCCGACCTCGATGCGGCGCAGGTACTTGACCCAGCTGACGCCCTGCACGCCGGGCACGACCAGGCGCAGCGGGTAGCCGTTCTCGGGGCGCAGCATCTCGCCGTTCTGGCCGTAGGCGACGAAGACCTCGCCGCGCTCGACCAGCTCCATCGGGATGGTGCGCGTCATGCTGGAGCCGTCGGCGCCCTCGGCCAGCACATAGCGGCCGCGCCTGACGTCGGCGCCGGCCATGTCCAGCAGGATCTTCAGCGGCACGCCGGTGAACTCGCTGCAGCTGATCATGCCGTGCGTGTACTGGCAGGTGGGCACGGCCACGTTGCCCCACTCCATGCCGGTGTTGGCGCCGCACTCGATGAAGTGGAAGCGGCTCACGCTGGGCAGGCGCATCAGCTCGTCCACCGTGAACACCATCGGCCGCTTGAGCAGCTTCTCGTCGCTGCCGTTGAGCATCAGCCGGTGCTGGCTGGGGTCTATGTCCCACCAGCCCTGGTGGTGGCGCTCGAAGTGCAGGCCGCTGGGCGTGACGATGCCGAACAGGCTTTGCAGCGGCGCGAACGACACCGAGGCCTGGGTGGTCTGGGTCAGCCCCGGGCTCTGGCGGCGCTGCACGTTGGTCTCGTACCTGGACGGCTTGCCGTAGCCGTCGGTGACCACCGGCTGGCCCAGCCCGGTGCTGTGCGGCGGCAGCTCCAGGATGCGCGGGTCACCGCCGCCGGCCGGCAGCGGGTTGTCCTGCGCGCGTGCACCGGCCGCGGCGGTGCCGGCCAGTGCTGCGGCGAAGGCGGCACGGATGAAGCCGCGGCGTTCGTCGCGCGGCAGGCTGCTGACCCTGCGCAGCGAATCGGGCCCCAAGAAACCTTCGGGCGCCTTGCGCACCCGGCCCGGCGCCTGCCCGTTGAAGTCGACCATGTCCACCCAGTCCATCCGGATATAAGCACGGACGAATATAAACGGGTGGCGAAGCCGGGGGATGGGGGTAAACACTGCCTCCCGGGGTATGCGCCGGTGGCGCCTCGGCGGCCCGCCAGGGGCGCCCGGTCCGGCGGGCGCGGCGTTGCCGACCGCGTACCCGCGCCCCGCCCTCAGGCGCGCGATCAGCCCTGGCCGACGATCGACGCGGTGGCGATCAGCTCGTCGAACATCGCCAGGGTAGCCGCACCGGGCACGGCGAAGGGGTCGAGCACGGCGCGCTCGCTGTACTTCAGCAGCAGCGCCCGGTTCAGGTTGCCGGTGTCGACCAGGCCCATGGCCCAGCCGGCAAAGCGGCGCTCGGCGATCTCCTCATAGGCCAGCAGTTCCACGCCCTGGTGGCGCGGGTCGGCCAGGATGCGCTGGTAGAGCCGGTTGACGGCGCCACGGCCGCCTTCGAGCACCTGCAGGAAGATGCCGTCGCCGTGGCACAGCGCGCCGGTGATGCCTTCGCGGGCGTTGTTGGCCTTGCTCTTGCGCAGGATGGCGACGAGCTGCTCCGGGTCCAGGCCGGCCGCGGCGCGGCTGGCATACAGCAGGCGAACGAGCATGGGTGCGATGTCCTTGTTCAGTCCTTGCGCCGGGCCAGCAGGGCCAGGAACTCGCGGCGCAGGTTGGCGTCCTTGAGGAAGGCGCCGCGCATCACGCTGTTGACCATCGCCGACTCGTGGTCCTTGACGCCGCGCCAGTGCATGCAGAAGTGGTCGGCCTCCATCACGATGGCCAGGCCGTCGGGGCGCACGCGGCGCTGCAGCTCGTTGGCCAGCATGGTCACCGCCTCCTCCTGGATCTGCGGCCGGCTCATGATCCAGTCGGTGATGCGCGCGTACTTCGAGAGCCCGATCAGGTTGCTGTGCTCGTTGGGCAGGATGCCGATCCAGACCTTGCCGAAGATCGGGCACATGTGGTGGCTGCAGGCGCTGCGCACGCGGATCGGGCCGACGATCATCAGCTCGTTGAGGCGCTCGGCGTTGGGGAACTCGGTCACCGAGGGCATGGCCTGGTAACGGCCGCGGAACACCTCGTCGACGTACATGCGCGCCACGCGCTGGGCCGTCTCCTGGGTGTTGTGGTCGCTCTCGGTGTCGATCACCAAGGCGTGCAGCACCTCGTGCAGCTTGGCCGCGACCTCGGCCTTGATCTCGTCGAGCTCGCCGGCATGCACGTAGGCGGCGATGTTGTCGTTGGCGTGGAAGCGCTGCTGCGCCTGCACCAGCCGGTAACGCACGCGCTCCGACGCGGGGAGGCGCGCCAGCTCTTCCTCGGTGCGCAGCAGGCGCGGCGCGGCGGCGGGGATGTCGGGGTCGAGGGCCATCGCGCGCATGGTAGCCGCGGCGCGGCCGGTGCGGCGCCGCAGGGCCATGGCGCGGCGCGCGGGGCCGTGCCGCCGTCCGGCCGACGCCGGCGGCTAGACTGCCGCGATGCCCGCGCCCCCGTCGTCGGCGCCGCTGGCGCGCCTGCTCGAAACCGCTGCCGACGCCGTGGCCGCCGTGCGCGGCGGGCGTTCGCTGACCGAGGTGCTGGCCGGTGTGCCGCCCGATCTGCGCCCCGGCACCCAGGCCCTGGCGTTTCACGCGCTGCGCTGGCTGGGCAGCGCGCAGGTGCTGCGCGAGCAGCTGGCGCCGCGCACGCCGCCGCCGGCCGTCGACGCGCTGCTGCAGGTGGCACTGGCGCTGCTGTGGCCCGCCGGCGAGCCACCCTATGCCGAGCATGTGCTGGTCGACCAGGCGGTGGCGGCAATGCGCCGCCGCGCGCCCGCCGCCGCCGGTTTCACCAACGCCGTGCTGCGCCGCTTCGTGCGCGAACAGCGCCCACTGGTCGACGCCGTGCGCCATGCGCCGCTGGGTGCCTTCAACCACCCGCTGTGGTGGATAGAGCGCGTGCGCCAGGACTGGCCGGCGCAGTGGCAGCCGCTGCTGCAGGCGGCCAACCGCAAGCCGCCGATGAGCCTGCGCGTCAACGCCCGCCGCGGCGGTGCGCTGGCCTACCAGCAACGCCTGGCCGGCGACGGCCGAGCGTCCCGCCTGCCCGACGACCCGGCGCTGCGCGGCCAGGCCCTGGTGCTGGAGCAGCCCTGTCCGGTGACGGCGCTGCCGGGCTTCGCCGAGGGCGAGTGCTCGGTGCAGGACCTGGCCGCCCAGCGCGCCGTGCCGCTGCTGCTGGACCATGGCCAGCCGCTGCGCCCGGGGGCGCGCGTGCTCGACGCCTGCGCCGCCCCCGGCGGCAAGACCGCGCAGTGGCTGGAGCTGGCCGATGTGGACCTGCTGGCGCTGGACGCCGACCCGCTGCGCCTGGCGCGCGTGCAGGACAACCTGAACCGCCTGGGCCTGCGCGCCGAGCTCAAGGCCGGCGACGGCCGCCGCCCGGCCGACTGGTGGGACGGCCGGCCCTTCGACGCCATCCTGCTCGACGCGCCCTGCACCGCCAGCGGCATCGTGCGCCGCCACCCCGACGTGCGCTGGCTGCGCCGCGCCCAGGACATCCCCGCGCTGGCGCGCGTCCAGGCCGAGCTGCTGGACGCGCTGTGGCCGCTGCTGGCCCCGGGCGGGCGGCTGCTCTACGCCACCTGCTCGATCTTCCGCGCCGAGGGGCAGCAGCAGATCGACGCCTTTTTGCAACGCCTGGGCCCGGGCCGGGCCCGGCTGGACCCGGCCTCGCCCGGCCACCTGCTGCCGCTGGCCGACAATCCGGAGCCAGCCGCTGCCGGCGCGCCGCCCGCGGCCGACGGCGACGGCTTCTACCTCGCGCTGCTGCACAAGACCTAGCCCGCCTGCCCCGCCCCATGCCCGCGCCGCCGAGCCGCCCATGCAGCCCCGCCGGCCCGACGCGCCGGCGGGTGCTGCGGCGCCTGACGACGGTGGCAGCCGCGCCGGCGCTGCTGGCCGCCGGCCTGGCTGCCGCCCCGCCGGCACGGGCCCAGGCCGTCGAGCTGGGCACGCTGCGCACCTGGCGCCGCGACGGCGCGCTGGAGCTGGAGTTCAACGCCCGCATCACGCTGCCACGCGCCGTCGAGGAGGCGCTGCAGCGCGGCGTGCCGCTGTACTTCGTGGCCGAGGCCCAGCTGCTGCGCAGCCGCTGGTATTGGCGCGACGAGCGTGTCGCGCGCGTCTCGCGCAGCTGGCGCATCGCCTTCCAGCCGCTCACCGGCCAGTGGCGGGTGGCGCTGGGCGGCCTGGGCCAGAGCTACGCCACCCTGCCCGAGGCGCTGGCCGCCGCCGCCAGCAGCAGCGGCTGGCGGATCGCCGACCTGGCCCAGCTGGAGGCCGAGAAGAGCTACCTGCTGGAGTTCAGCTACCGGTTGGACACCACACAGCTGCCCGGGCCCATGCAGTTCGGCCTGGTGACGCCGGCCGAGTGGACGGTGGGCGTGTCGCGCACGCTGCGCCTGGACCCATGAAGGCGGGCCGCGCATGACGCTCTCGGCCGCGCGCTGGACCTGGGCCGTGGGCCTGCTGGCCGGGGCCGGCGTGGCGCTGGTGCTGTTCTTCGTCTTCGCCTTCGGCCTGCAGGGCGAGGCCTTCGACGAGCGCCACTTCGCCTGGCTGTTCTGGGTCAACGTGGCGGTGGCCGCGCTGCTGGCCACGGTGATCGGCGCGGCCATGCTGCGCCTGGCAGTGCGGCTGCGGCGCGGCAAGTTCGGCAGCCGGCTGCTGGTCAAGCTGGCCGGCATCTTTGCGCTGGTGGGCGTGCTGCCGGGGCTGGTGATCTACACCGTCTCCTACCAGTTCGCGTCGCGCAGCATCGAGGCCTGGTTCGACCTGCGCGTGGCCGGGGCGCTGGATGCCGGCCTGTCGCTGGGCAAGACCACCCTGGACGTGCTGGCCGGCGACCTGGTCACCAAGACCCGCGTGGCCGCCGAGCGACTGGCCGATGCACCGGTGGGCCCGCTGACGCTGGAGCGCGCACGCGAGCAGCTGGGCGCCAGCGAGCTGCTGCTGCTGGGCAGCGGCGGCCAGCCCCTGGCCAGCGCCGCCAGCGCCGGCGCGCGCGCCGACCCCGGCCCGCCGCCGCGCGCCCCGCCGGCCCTGCTGCGCCAGGCGCGGCAGCTGGGCTCGGCCAGCGCCATCGAGGGGCTGGACGAAGACACGCTGCAGCCCGGCGGCACGCCGCCGCGGCTGCGCGCGCTGGTGCGGGTGCCACGCCGTGCGATCGAGCTGTCGGCCGCCGACGAACGTTGGCTGATGGCGCTGCAGCCACTGCCGCGGCCGCTGGCGGCCAACGCGCTGGCCGTGCAGGAGGCCTACAGCGAGTACCAGCAGCGCGCGCTGGCGCGCGACAGCCTGCGCCGCATGTACATCGGCACGCTGACGCTGGCGCTGGTGCTGGCCATCTTCGCCGCGGTGCTGCTGGCCATCGTGCTGGGCAACCAGCTGGCGCGGCCGCTGCTGCTGCTGGCCGACGGCGTGCGCCAGGTGGCCTCGGGCGACCTCACGGCCAAGCCGGTGTTCGCGTCGCGCGACGAGCTGGGCGGCCTGACGCGCAGCTTCGCCGCGATGACGGCGCAGCTGGCCGACGCACGCGAGCAGGTGCAGCGCGGCCTGCTGCAGCTGGACGGCGCGCGGCGCCACCTGCAGGCCATCCTGGACACGGTGAGCGCCGGCGTCATCGTGCTCGACAGCCAGGGCCTGGTAGAGACCGTCAACCCGGCGGCGTCACAGATCCTGCAGCACCCGGTGGAGGGTTGGCAGGGCCGGCGCCTGTCGGACCTGCCGCAGCCGCTGGGCGCGCTGGCGCAGGGCATCGAACAGCGGCTGGCCCGGCTGGCCGCGGCCAGCGACGCCGCCGACGCCGCCGACGCCGAGCCCTGGCAGGAATCTGTGGAGCTGGCGCGCGACGACGGCTCGCACGCCACGCTGCTGCTGCGCTACGCGCTGCTGCCCGGCGGCGAGCGGCTGCTGGTGCTGGACGACATCACCGAGGTGGTCTCGGCGCAGCGCTCGGCCGCCTGGGCCGAGGTGGCGCGGCGCCTGGCGCACGAGATCCGCAACCCGCTCACGCCCATCCAGCTGTCGGCCGAGCGCCTGAAGTACCGCCTGGAGGACAAGCTGGCCGGCGCCGAGCAGGCGCTGCTGCTGAAGTCGGTCCACACCATCGTGGCCCAGGTGCAGGCCATGCAGACCCTGGTCAACGAGTTCCGCGACTACGCCCGCCTGCCCGCGGCGCAGCTGCAGCCGTTGGACCTGAACGCGCTGGCCACCGACGTGCTGGCGCTGTACGGCCAGGCCGCCGACGCCGGCCGGCTGGCCCTGCGCCTGGAGCCGGCGCTGCCGCTGGTGATGGGCGACGCGTCGCAGCTGCGCCAGGTGGTGCACAACCTGGTGCAGAACGGGCTGGACGCGGTGGCCGAGCGGCCCGAGGGCCGCGTCGAGCTGGAGACCTCGACGGTGCGCGGCGACGACGGCAGCCTGCGCTGGGTGCGCCTGGCGGTGGCCGACAATGGCCCGGGCTTTGCCGACAAGGTGCTCAAGCGCGCCTTCGAGCCCTACGTCACGACCAAGGCCAAGGGCACCGGGCTGGGCCTGGCGGTGGTGAAGAAGATCGCCGACGAACATGGTGCGCGGCTGCGGCTGCGCAACCTGCATGCCGGCGACGACCTGGCCGCGCCCGTCGTCGGGGCGCGGGTTTCGCTATCATTTTCGAACTTCGCCGCCGCAAGGGCCGCGGCAGCTGCCAGCGAAGCGCCCCTGGGCGCCGATGCCGGCAGCGCGGCCAGTGCGCACTGACGAGCGGGCGCCGCGGCGGGCGGGAACACACAGCGCATGGCAACAATTTTGGTCGTCGACGACGAACTGGGCATCCGTGCCCTGCTGTCGGAGATCCTCAGCGACGAAGGGCACACGGTCGAGCTGGCCGAGGACGCCGCGCAGGCGCGCCAGGTGCGCGAGATGCTGCGCCCCGACCTGGTCCTGCTCGACATCTGGATGCCCGACGTCGACGGCGTGACGTTGCTGAAGGAGTGGTCCAGTGCCGGCCAGCTGACCATGCCGGTGATCATGATGAGCGGCCACGGCACCATCGACACCGCCGTCGAGGCCACCAAGTTCGGCGCCAGCGCCTTCCTGGAGAAGCCGATCACGCTGCAGAAGCTGCTGCGCGCCGTCGAGGCGGCGCTGGTCAAGCCCGGCACGCGCAGCGCCGCCATGGCCGCCGGCCAGCCGCAGCTGCGCGGCAGCGACTTTGCGCCGCTGCGCGACGGTTACGCCGGCGGGCTGGCGCCCGAGCCCGTGTCCACGCCGGTGCAGCCCGAGGGCCCGCGCGCGCAGCAGAGCTTCGACCTGGACCGGCCACTGCGCGAGGCGCGCGACGCGTTCGAGAAGAGCTACTTCGAGTACCACCTGGCGCAGGAAGGCGGCTCGATGACGCGGGTGGCCGAGAAGACCGGCCTGGAGCGCACGCACCTGTACCGCAAGCTGAAGCAGCTGGGCGTGGATCTGAGCCGCAACAAGCGCGGCGGCTGAGCGCCGCCGCGGCATGGCTATAATGCCGGGCTCCGCGTGACGCCCGTCAAGGGCACACGCCGAAGACCCAGGCCTGGTAGCTCAGTTGGTAGAGCAGCGGATTGAAAATCCGCGTGTCGGTGGTTCGATTCCGCCCCAGGCCACCAGATCCGCAAGGGGTCGCGCCCGCAGGGCCCGGCCCCTTTTTCTATGGCGCCTGCGCCTGGCCGCCGGCTGTCCCTGACCAACCCGCCTTGCAGCCATGAGCGACGCGACGCGCGACCCCCTCGACATCGGCCTCATCGGCCTGGGCGTGATGGGCCAGCGCATGCTGGAGCGCTTGCAGGGCCATGCGCAGCTGCGGCCCACCTGGGTCTGGGACGCCGATGCTGGCGCGGTGGCGCGCACGCTGCAGCGCTGGCCGGGGCTGCGCGCCGCCGATAGCGCCGCGGCGCTGATCGCCGCGCCGGGCCTGCGCAGCCTGTACATCGCCACGCCGCCGGCGTCGCACATGGCGCTGTCGGAGCAGGCCTTCGATGCCGGGCTGGCGGTGCTGTGCGAGAAGCCGCTGGCCACCGACGAGGCCGAGGCACGCCGCGTGGCGCAGCGCATCGCGCGCGAGGGACACCGCGCCGCGGTGCACTTCCCGCTGGCGGCGTCGCCGGCGCTGGCGGCGCTGCAGCAGGCCTTCGGCGCCGATGCGCCTGCCGACGCGCCGCTGGGCCCGCTGCGCGCACTGCACATCGAGCTGGCCTACGCCGCCTGGCCACGGCCCTGGCAGGCGGCGGCCGGCGCCTGGCTGGCGCAGCGCGCCGAGGGCGGCTTCACGCGCGAGGTGCTGTCGCACTTCATCTTCGCGCTGCAGCGGGTGCTGGGGCCGGCGCAGGTGCAACAGGCACAGGCCGTCCACCCGGCCGACGGCAGCGGCGCCGAGACGGCGCTGCGCGCCACGCTGCGGGCCGGCGGGGTCGACATACACATCGACGGCCGCGTCGCCGCCGACGTGCCGGTGCCCGACCACAACCGCCTGCGCTGGCTGTCCGAGCGCGGCGAGGTCGATCTGCAGCAGTGGTTCGGCCAGGTGCGGCTGCGCCGCGGCGGGCCCGACGCCGACCCGCAGGCCCTGCCCTCGCCCGCCGAGCTGGCCGCGGCGCTGGGCGCCGCCGCGCCGGCCAGCGCGCTGGACCAGTGGGCGGCGCTGATCGAGGGCCGGCCCCAGCAGCTGCCCGGCTACGCCGAGGCGCTGGCGGTGCAGCAGACCATCGAGGCGCTGCTGCGCGGCTGAACCGGCACCACCGGGTTCAGCCCAGCTCGATCGTCAGCGCCTGGCCGCCCACGCGGCAGCTGGCCAGCTCCACCTGCAGCCGGCCACGGCCGCGCGCCACCAGCGTGACGAAGCGCTCGTGGCCGTTGCCGCGCGTCCAGGGCGCGAACACCGCCGGGCCGCCGTGCAGGCCGCTGCCCCAGCCGTCGAGGTGGCCGATCTCGATCTGCGTCGGCCCCAGCAGCTCGGCACCGCCCTCGGCGCGCAGCTGCAGGCGCAGCGGCTCGGCATGCGCCAGCGCCTTGGCCGAGGGCAGGCCGGCGCTGCCCAGGTAGCCGCGGTTGGCCACGCGCAGCTCCACGCTCACGTGCTCGCCGTCGCGGCGCTGCGCCACGCACTGCAGCGACACCTGCGGCAGCAGCGAGGCCACGCGCAGGAAGGCCGCGCTCTGCGCACGGCAGGTCTCGTCCAGCTTCTCGTAGGGCGGGTTCCAGATGCCCACGCGCGGGTCGAAGCCGCCCACCTCCACCTCGCCCAGCTGCGCATGCGCCACCTTGCGCCAGGGCCTGAAGATGCGCCCGGCGTTGTGCGCGCGGTCGAAGGCGTGCAGCGCGCGCACCTGCTCGCGGCCGAACCTGAAGTAGTGCTCGACGAAGGGCTTGCGGCGCTCGACGCCCAGCTGCGCAAACAGGTCCCACAGCTCGACCACGTAGGCCAGCGCGCCGCGCTGGCGGTAGGCGTAGTCCTTGAGGTCGCCGAACACCGGCTTCTCGGGCTGGTAGAGGAACTCGTGGAAGCCGCTGACGCAGGCATAGCCGGTGTGCTCGGTCATCCAGGCCTCGACCTGCTCGTAGACGCCGAAGTCGCCGCGGTCCATCTTGCTGTCGGGCTGGTCGCCGAAGGGGCGGATCAGCACGCCGCCGAAGGTGTGCAGGTTCAGCCACACCATGATGTTCGGGTGCCGGGTGGCGAAGTCCATCACCGCGCGCGTCTCGGGCGCGCTGCCCGGGTAGGGGCCGGCGCCGGCCTGCTGCGGCTCGGGCACCCAGCGGCTGGGGAAGTTTCGGTTGAAGTCGTACTCGTTGTCGCCCAGGAAGCTGGGGGTGGGCACGTGGCGGCCGTCGAAGTTGGCGATGCGGCCCTCGGGGTAGAGGCGGAAGAACGGCCCCTCGTCGCCGGGCTGGCGCGGCACCATCGCCGGCGGCTGCAGCGGCAGCCCGTCGTCGCCGCGCAGTTCCACCAACTCGCCGTCGGGGTCGGGCACGCGCATGTAGCCGGCCAGGCCGTCGCCGTCGATGTCGTCGGCCACCCAGTGCGCATGGCCGCGCGCCGCGCGTTCGTTGACCGGGCTGCTGCGCACGTAGCGGCCGCGCGTCATCACCTCGTGCGCGCCGTCGGGGCTGATGCGCGGCACGATGTAGAACAGGCTGTCGCGCAGCGCCTCGCACATGGGCTCCGGCAGCGGCCTGCCGCCGGCCTGGCTGGCGCCGCCGTGGATGGCCAGCAGGTCCTCGGCGATGGCCAGCGCCACGCTGCTGCCGCAGACCTCGCTGGCGTGCATGTTGCCGTCTATCCACACCGCCGGGCGGCGGCGCTCGGGCTCGCGGCCTATGGTCAGCAGCGGAATGTCGCGCCCCTCGGCGCTGCGGCCCAGCGAACCGACGCGCACCCACTGCGGGTGCATCGCGGCCCAGGCGGCGAGTTGCTCGGCGATCTGCTCGTTGCTCAGGTAGTGCTGGCGAAACATCGGGGGCGCGGCCTCGTGGAGTGCAAAGCGCGCATGTTGCCCCAGCCGGCGGCCGCCGGCCGGGGGCTTCGCCGGCGGCCCTGGCGGCCGCGGTGCTTCAGTCCCGCGCCGGCGCGGGGATCCTGGGCGCCGTGCGCACGCTCAGCCACATGGTCAGCGCGAGCACGCCCACCACCACCGCCAGCGAGGTCAGCACCGGGATCTTGACCACGTCGATGAGCATCATCTTGGTGCCGATGAAGGCCAGGATCACCGCCAGGCCGTAGCTGAGCAGGTGGAACTTGGCGGCCACCGCCTGCAGCAGGAAGTACATCGCGCGCAGGCCCAGGATGGCGAAGATGTTGCTCGTCAGCACGATGAACGGGTCGGTGGTGATGGCGAAGATCGCCGGGATCGAGTCGACGGCGAAGATCACGTCGGTCACGCCCACCAGCGCCACCACCAGCAGCAGCGGCGTGGCGATGCGCCGGCCGTTGATGCGGGTGAAGAAGCGCTCGCCGTCGAAGCCCTTGCTCACGGGCATCAGCCGCTTGAGCAGCTTCAGCGCCGGGTTGCTCTCCAGGTCGGGCTCCTGGCCCGCGGCCCACCACATCTTGATGCCGGTGAGCAGCAGGAAGGCGCCGAACACGTAGAGCACCCAGTGGAACTGCGTGATCAGCCACGAGCCGACCAGGATCATCACCGTGCGCAGCACGATGGCGCCGACGATGCCGATCATCAGCACCCGCTTCTGGTACGCCGGCGGCACCGCGAAGTAGGTGAAGATCATCAGGAAGACGAAGATGTTGTCGACCGCCAGGCTCTTCTCGATGAGGTAGCCGGTGAGGAACTCCATCGCGCGCTGGTTGGCCACGGCGGCGCCATGGTCCTGCGCCACGGCCCACCAGAACAGGCCGTTGAAGGCGAAGCTCAGCGCCACCCAGACGAGCGACCAGTTCAGCGCCTCCTTGACCGAGACGGCATGGGCGCCCTGCTTGCGCAGCACGACGAAGTCGACGAACAGCGCCGCCAGCACGGCGACGACAAAGGAGACCCAGAGCCAGGTCGGGGCGATGGTGTCCACAGACACTCCTTCGGCATGAGGTTGAGGTTCATGCCGAAAGGTCTTGCGAAGGCGGGGAGGCCCTTGCGGTCCCGGGAGGGCGGCGGGCGCCGCGCTCCGTACTGACGGGGGGCCGCGACCGTGGGGAACGGTCGGCTACTCCCCTTTCGACGCCGCGGATTGTGCCTGCAAGCCGCAAGGCCCCAGGCCGGCTGGGGCCGGCCGCGGCCGCATCAGTCGCGGAAGAAGGCCTCGACCCGGCCCTTCAGCGTGATCAGCAGCGGCTGGCCGCGGCGGTCGACGGCACGGCCATGCGGCACCTTCACCCAGCCTTCGCTGATGCAGTACTCCTGCACGTCATGGCGTTCCTTGCCGTTGAGGCGGATGCCCACGTCGCGCTCGAACAGCGCGGCCACGTGGTGCGGGCTGCGCGGGTCGGCCGAGAGGCGGTCGGGCAGCGCGTCGGGCGCGGGCGTGGCGCCGGCGGGGGTGTCGTTCATCGCAGCATCTCCTGGCCGCGATTGTCGCCCGCAGCGGCGCGCCCCTCGCCGGGCCCCGGGGCCACGCTCACTTCGCCGACTTCGCCAGCCAGCCCTGCACGCCTTCGTGCCCGCCCACCGCGCGGAACAGCCGCAGCAGCCTGGGGCAGTGGTCGAGCACGGTGCTCGGCACATGGTCGAGCACGCCCGAGGTGAGCCAGCGCACCAGCATGTACAGCTTCAGGTCGGCCACGTTCAGCGTGTTGCCGGCGACGAAGGGGCCGTCGCCCAGCTGGGCCTCGACCTGGGCGCCCCAGGCGTGCAGCTCGTTGGCCGCCAGCGCCTCGCGCGCCTGGCGCCTGGCCTCGGGGTCGCTGATGCGCAGCGACGGCGTGATGGTGTGGCGCAGCTCCTCGACGGCGCACATCAGCGCCTCGTGGCGCGCAGCCTCGAAGGGGTCTGCCGGATGCAGACCATGCTGGCGCCCGATCAGCACCAGGATCGCGTTGCTGTGCGCCAGCGGTGGCTGGCCGGGCAGCTCCAGCACCGGCAGCGCGCCGAAGGGCATGGTCGGCTTGATCAGCTTCCAGTCGGCGGTGGCGATGCGGCGGTCCTCGAAGTCGATGCCGGCCAGGTGCAGCGCGATGCGGCATTCCTCGCCGCGGCTGCCGGCGAAGTCGAAGTAGGTCAGGCGGGGCTGGGTCATGGCGGTGCTCGGGGGAGTGGGGACAGGGGGGCGAAGCGTGGCGCGCACCGTGGCGGCCCGCGGCTCAGCCCGCCAGACCGGCCGTCAGCGCGTCGATGCGCGCCATCAGCTCGGGCGTCAGCTTGGGCAGCAACGCCAGCGCTCCCAGGTTGCTGCGCAGCTGCTCGATCTGCGAGGCGCCGGTGATCACGGTGCTGACGTTGGGGTTCTTCGCCACCCAGGCGATGGCCAGCTGGGCCAGCGTGCCGCCCAGCTCGGCGGCGATGGGTTCCAGCTCGGCGACGGCGGCGTTCTTCGCCGCGTCGGTGAGGCCGTCGCGCAGGAAGGCCATGCTCTCCAGCGCGCCGCGGCTGCCGACGGGCACGCCGCCGCGGTACTTGCCGGTGAGCAGGCCGCTGGCCAGCGGGCTCCAGGTGGTCAGGCCCAGGCCGATGTCGGCGTACAGCCGCGCGTACTCCTGCTCGACGCGCCGGCGGTGGAACAGGTGGTACTGCGGCTGCTCCATCACCGGCTTGTGCAGGTGGTGGCGCTCGGCGATCTCCCAGGCGGCGCGGATGTCGGCGGCGCTCCACTCGCTGGTGCCCCAGTACAAGGCCTTGCCCTGGGTGATCAGGTCGCTCATCGCGCGCACCGTTTCCTCCACCGGCGTGTGCGGGTCGGGGCGGTGGCAGTAGATCAGGTCGATGTGCTCCAGGCCGAAGCGCTGCAGGCTGCCGTCCACGGCCTGCATCAGGTACTTGCGGTTCAGCGTGTCCTTGCGGTTCACCGCCTCGCCCTGGCGGTCCAGGCCCCAGAAGTACTTGCTGCTGACGATGTAGTGCAGGCGCGGCCAGCCCAGCTGCCTGATCGCCGCGCCCATGATCTCCTCGCTGCGGCCGCCGGCGTAGACCTCGGCGTTGTCGAAGAAGTTGACCCCGGCATCGAAGGCCGCGGCCAGCATCTCGGCGGCCGACTTCACGTCGACCTGGTTGTGGTAGGTGACCCAGCTGCCCAGCGACAGCGTGCTGACGCGCAGGCCGCTGCGGCCCAGTCGGCGGTATTCCATCTCGTGCTCCTCCTGAGGGGATCGGCGCGGCCCCATGCCGGGCGGCCGCGCGAGGGGCGCAGCGTAGCGGCTGCGGCGCCGCAGCGCCTGCGCAAGGCCTTGGTGGCTAGACGCGCGGCGGCGCCGCGCCGGCCTCGTGGCCGGCGGCGAAGGCCTCCTCGAACACCGAGTAGCCGGCCAGGTCGGCATGGGCGAAGCGGATGCGGCCGCCGAGCGGGCCCGCGCCGCGCAGCGCGGCGCGCGCGGCACGGGCCCGCGCCGACATCGTGCCTGGCGCCGGCACGGCCATCGCGTGGCCGTGGCGCGCCAGGTCCACCGCCGCCAGCTTGGCGCGCAGGTCGGGGTGCGGCGCGTCCAGCTCGGCCAGCACGCGCTCGCGCCAGGCCGCGGCGTCGCCCTGCAGCAGCGCCGCGCGCTCGCTGTGCGGCAGCGCGTGGTAGACGCTGAGCACGGTGGCGCCCGGCCGCTGGCCCAGGCTCTGGTGCATCGCGTCGACGTAGCCCAGGCCACGCGCGCCATGCAGCACGTTGTCCCAGGCCGGTGGCGCGCCCACGCGGTCCAGCAGCGGCTCGCGCAGCAGCAGCTGGGCCACCAGCCAGGGCGCACGCGGCGCCGACATCGCCAGCGCATCGGTCAACGCCGGGGGCGGCTGGGCCAGCACGCGCGCGGCGACGAACAGCGGCAGCGCCAGCACCACGCTGCCGGCGCGCCAGGCCTCCAGGCGCTGCGCCGCCGCGTCCCAGGCGAGCACGGCAACGCCCTCGCGCTGCGCCTCCACACGTTGCACCACGCGGCCCGGCAGCAGCCGCTCGCCCAGCGGCTCGGCCAGCCGGCGCACCAGCCAGCCGTTGCCCTCGGGCCAGGTGAAGACGCCGCCATGGCCGGCGACCTCGTCGTCGCCGTCGCTGCCGCCGGCGCCGAAGCCATGGCGGCTGGCGAAGTAGTGCACGCCGGCCCAGGCCGACACCTGGGCCGCGCCGGCGCCGTAGTCGTCGCGGCAGCAGTAGTCCAGGTAGGCGCGCAGGCCGGGCTCGGTGAAGCCCTCGGCGTCGAGCCAGGCGGCGAAGCTCTGTGCGTCCAGCGCCGCTTGCGTCTCGGTCCATGGCGCGCGGTGGACCGGCAGCGCGAAGGCGCGGCCGCCCTGCGCGTCGCGCGCCAGCGCGGCGATGCGCGCGCCGAAGCGCCGGCGCTGCGCCAGCGCGGCGCTGCCCGGGGGCGCCGGCGGCAGCAGGCCCTCGACCCACTCGCCGCCGAACCACAGCCGTTCCTGCGGCGCATGGGCCAGGTGGCGCTCGTCGGCCACGCGCCGGCCGTGCACGCTGCGCAGCAGGCCGATCTCGTGCAGCCACTCGTCCACCTCCACCGCCTCGGGCGGCGGCAGCGGCAGGTAATGCGCGCCCAGCGGGCAGGCGATGCCGCCCAGCGCGTGCGCGCGGCTGTTGCCGCCGGGCGCGTCCTCCAGCTCGAGCACGCGCAGGTCGTCGACACCCTGGCGCTGCAGCGCCCGCGCCGCCGCCAGCCCGGCGATGCCGGCGCCGCAGACCAGCACCGCCGCGCGGCGCTGCACGGCCCCGGCGGCCGCCGCGGCATCGGGCCAGGCGTCGCGCAGCCGGTGGCCGCGCAGCGCATCGGTGCCGACCCAGCGCGTCGGCACCTCGGCGGGCTTCGCCGGGCTGCAGCCAACCAGGCCGGCCAGCAGCGGCGCGCCCAGCGCGGCCGCGCCACCGGCCAGCAGCCGCCGCCGCGCCGCCGCCGGCCTCAGCGGTGCCTGCCCCATTCGGCCTCGAAGACCGTCACCAGAGCCTGGTTGGACAGCCGGTTCACCTCGGTGGGCACACGCGCCATGTCGGGCGGGAAGTGCTGCAGCGCCGGCAGCCCTTCGACGCTGAGGAAGCGCAGCCCCGGCGGCAGCTGCCGCGGCGGCATCCAGGGTCGGCGGCCGGCGATCACGAAGCCCCACTCGCCGAAGCTGGGCACATGGGCGTGGTAGGGCCAGGCCTGCCAGCCCACGGCCTCCAGCGTGCTCACCACCGTCCAGAAGCTGCGCCGCGCCAGCAGCGGGCTGGTGGTCTGCACCACCACCCAGCCGCCGGCGGCCAGCGCGCGGTCCAGGCGCTGGTAGAAGCTGGTCGTGTACAGCTTGCCCAGGCTGTGGTTGCTGGGGTCGGGGAAGTCGACGACCACCAGGTCGTAGGGCTCGGGCGCCGCGTCGGCGGCGAAGGCCTCCAGCCAGGCGTAGGCATCGGCGTTGACGATCTCGACGCGCGGGTCGTTCAGCGCGTTGGCGTTGAGCTGCACCAGCGCCGGGTGCCGCGCGAACAGCCGTGTCATCTGCGGGTCCAGCTCGACCAGCGTCACCTGCCGCACCGCCGGGTGGCGCAGCAGCTCGCGCACCGCCAGCCCGTCGCCGCCGCCCAGCACCAGCACGCGGCGCGGCGCGCCATGGGCGGCGGCCGCCGGGTGCACCAGGGCCTCGTGGTAGCGGTACTCGTCGCGCGAGTCGAACTGCAGGTTGCCGTTGAGGTACAGGCGCAGCCCGGCGTCGCCGCCGGTGAGCACCACGCGCTGATAGTCGCTGTGCTGCGAGACCAGGATGTCGTCGCCGTAGAAGCGGTCCTCGGCCCAGGTGGTCAGCCGCCCGGCGCCGGCCATGCCGGCGGCCAGCACCGCCAGCGCCGCGGCACAGGCCAGCGCATGGGCGCGCCAGGCGCGCAGCTCGGCGCGGAACAGCCACAGCGCCCACACCGCCACGCCCACGTTGAGCAGGCCGAAGAACAGCCCCGTGCGCACCACGCCCAGCTGCGGCACGAACAGCAGCGGAAAGGCCAGCGCCACCGCCAGCGCGCCCAGGTAGTCGAAGGTCAGCACCTGGGAGACGAGTTCCTTGAGCGCATAGCGCTGGCTGAACTGGCGCTTCAGGATGCGCATCACCAGCGGGATCTCCAGCCCCACCAGCGTGCCCACCGCCAGCACCGCCGCGTACAGCAGCACGCGGAAGGCGCCGCCATGGCCCGGCGGCAGCAGGCCGTGGGCGACGAACAGCGCCGCCGGCATCAGCCCGCCGATCACGCCCACCAGCAGCTCGATGTGCAGGAACTGCGCCACCAGCTGGCGCTCGACGAAGCGGCTCAGCCAGCTGCCCACGCCCATCGCGAACAGGTAGCTGCCGATGATGGTGCTGAACTGCAGCACCGAGTCGCCCAGCAGGTAGCTGGCCAGCGCGCCGGCGGCCAGCTCGTAGACCAGGCCGCAGGCGGCGACCACGAACACCGAGGCCAGCAGCGCGACCTCGGCCGGGCTCACGCGGGGCGGCGGCGCGGCGGCGGCCTGCGCGGCGCCGTCGTCGTCGAGCAGGGGCTGGCCGGCGGGCATCGCGCGAGCCTAACGCAGCCCCGGCGCACGCCGCCGGTCGCCAGCGCGACAGCGCCGGCGCCGCACGCTGCCCACAATGCCGCCATGCCCACGCTGTACCTCGTGCGCCATGGCCAGGCCTCGTTCGGCGCCGCCGACTACGACCAGCTCAGCGCGCTGGGCGCCCGCCAGTGCGACGCGCTGGGCCGCTGGATGGCCACGCGCGGCATCGCCCCGGCCGCCGTGCTGCGCGGCACGCTGCGCCGCCATGTGCAGTCGCTGGACGCGCTGGCTGCCGGCTACCTGGAGGCCGGCGGCGCGCCGCTGCCCGCCGCCACCGCGCACCCCGAGCTGAACGAGTACGACAGCGAGGCGCTGATCCGCACCGTGCACGAAGGGCCGCTGGCCGCCCCCGACACGCCCGAGGTCTACCGCGCCCATTTCCGCCTGCTGCGCCAGGCGCTGCAGGCCTGGATGGACGGCCGCACGCAGCCGCAGGGCATGCCGTCGTTCGCCGACTTCCGCGCCGGCATCCAACGCGTGCTCGACGCCGTGCGCGCCAGGCCCGCCGGCGACGTGCTGCTGCTCAGCAGCGGCGGCCCCATCGCCACCGCGGTGGCGGCGGTGCTGGACGCGCCGCCGGCCAGCGCCATCGAGCTCAACCTGCGCATCCGCAACAGCGCGCTCACCGAGTTCGCCTTCAGCGCCAGCGGCCACCGGCTGCACGCCTTCAACCAGCTGCCGCACCTGGACGACCCGGCGCGCGCGGACTGGGTCAGCTACAGCTGAGGCCGCCGCCGCCGGCGCCCCGGAATGGGGTGCCGGCCGTCCCGGCCGCGTGAAGCGCCGCACGGGCGCCCCGCGCACCGCCGCCGCGGCTGCCCCGGGCCGCGCCGTGGCCGCTTGAGGCAGCCGTTCGTGACGACTTGCACAACCCGCCCCGCGCGCCGCCGCCGACGGCGGCCGGCGCTACAGCCTTCCCCGCTTTGGCCGATAGCCGTGTCTGGGCCCCGACCCCGGGCCCGGCCCTGGGACAACCCGCCCCCTGGAGGAAGGACCGTCGTGATGCTTTCAAGAATGAACATCGGCAGCCGCCTGCTGCTGGCCTTCGGCGTGCTCATCGCCGCCTTGCTGGCGATTGCCGGCTTCGGCATGGTCAACGCCAAGCGCCTGGCCGCCGACCTGGAGCGCACCGCCAACGTCGACATGGCCCGCGTGCGCGCCGCCAGCGAGATGCAACAGGCCGCCGGCGTGGTGGCCGCCGCCAGCCGCGAGCTGTTGATCGTCGACAGCGCCGGCCAGATCCGCAAGCAGAAGGAACTGCTGGCCAAGGCCATGCAGGACAACGAGGCGCGCTTCCAGACGCTGGCCGCCGACCCCGGTGACCAGGCCGAGCAGGTGAAGGCCGTGGGCGAGGCCCGCAGCGCCTTCGTCGAGGCGGTGGCCAAGTTCAGCAAGGCGCTCGACGCCGGCAACCCCGACGACACGCGCACCGTGCTGCTGATCGAGGTGCGTCCGGTGCAGGCCGCCTACGAGAAGTCGTTGGCCGCACTGACCGGCGCCATCAAGGACGCCACCGAGACCCGCGCCCGCGAGGGCCAGACCCTGGCCAGCTTCGCCTTCTGGGGCACGCTGGCGCTGGGCCTGGGTGCCGCCGTGCTGGCCGTGGTCGCGGCGCTGGCGCTGCGCCGCTCGATCACCGGCCCGCTGCAGCAGGCGGTGGACGCCGCGCAGCGCATCCAGGCCGGCGACCTGAGCACCCGCATCGAGGTGACGCGCCACGACGAGATCGGCGTGCTGCTGCGCGCCATCGACGAGATGCAGACCCACCTGGTGCATGTGCTGAGCGACGTGATGAGCTCGGCCCGCGACGTGGCCACCAGCAGCGACGAGCTGTCGCAGGGCAATGCCGAGCTGTCGACGCGCACCGAGCGCGCCGCGGCCAACCTGCAGCAGACCGCCGCGGCGATGGAGCAGATCAGCGGCAACGTCACCGGCAGCGCCGCCAAGTCGCACAGCGCCAGCGAGGTGGCCGGCAAGGCCCGCGAGGCGGTGATCCAGGGCGGCCAGGCTGTCGAGCGCCTGGTCGAGACGATGACGCGCATCTCGGGCTCGAGCACGCGCATCAAGGACATCATCGCCGTGATCGACGGCATCGCCTTCCAGACCAACATCCTGGCGCTGAACGCGGCGGTCGAGGCGGCGCGTGCCGGCGAGCAGGGCCGCGGCTTTGCCGTCGTGGCCGGCGAGGTGCGCAGCCTGGCCCACCGCAGCGCCGAGGCGGCCAAGGAGATCAAGTCGCTGATCGACGACTCGGCCGAGCGCGTCGCCGACGGCACCAGCACGGTGGCCGAGGTTGGCCAGCGCATCAAGGCCGTCGTCGAGGAAGTGATGAGCGTGCGCCAGCTGATCGAGGACGTCTCGGTGGCCGGCCACGAGCAGAAGAGCGGCATCGGCTCGGTCACCGCCAGCGTCGGCGAGCTGGACCAGTCGACGCAGCAGAACGCGGCGCTGGTCGAGGAGATCGCCGCCACCGCCGAATCGCTGAAGGCCAACGCCCGCCGCCTGGTGCAGACCGTCGAGGTCTTCCGCCTGCCGGCCGCGGGCCGCAGCGCCTGAGCGCCGGTCACCCGAGGCCCCCCGAACCCACCCCCCGTTCCCTATCAGGAGCCGATGATGTCGAAACTGGTCACCACGCTGCTGCGCAGCGCCGGTCTGTGTGCCGCCGCCGCGGTGTTCGCCCTGGCCGCGCCCGCCCCCGCGCTGGCGCAGAGCACCAACCCCAAGGTCGTGAAGAAGGTGCCGCTGGACTTCCCCGGCGAGGCGCTGCGCAAGGGCGTGGACCGCGGCGTGCTGAAGACCCGCGTCACCATCGACGCCAACGGCAAGCCGACCGAGGTGGCGGTGCTGGAGACGCAGCCGGCCAAGGCGCGCATCCTCAACGACACCGTCATCGAGGCGCTGCAGCAGTGGCGCTGGGAAGGCCAGGGCAAGCCGGCCTCGTTCGACCTGCAGATCGTCTTCACCGCCGAGTAAGCAGCGGCCGCGCGGCGGCGCCGCGCGGCCCTACCGGCCCTGTGGCCCGCCCACCGCGCAGCCCGCGCGGCCGGCGGGCCGCGCCCGTTCTTCCGCCCTGCGGCCGGCGGGCCGCCGCGCGCTCAGCCGTGCACCGCCGCCGAGACGATCAGCCCGATGGCGATGGCCAGCGCGCCGACCACGATGGCCAGCGCGGTGTTCTTCTTCTCGACCAGCTCGGCCCACAGGTCGTAGGGCGTGAGCCTGTCGACGATCAGGAAGCACAGCCAGAAGATGCCCACGCCGATCAGCGCGTACAACACCGACCCGAACAGCGCCGCCGGCTTCAGCCACTCGATCCCGTTCCACATCATCGTCGTCTCTCCTTGAACCCAGCGCGGCTCGGCGCGCTACTTGTGTCCGCCGCCGCCACCCGCACCGCCGAAGCTGCCGCCGCGGGTGCGCAGACCACCGCCCGAGCCGCGCCGGTCCAGGCACTGGCGGTACTCGTTGCTGGCGGCGCCGAAGGTGGCGCGCTGCTGGTCGCACTCGTCGCGGTCGCAGCGCGTCAGCAGCAACGCCAGCAGCAGCAGGCCCACGAACACCGCCAGCAGCGTGCCCAGGCCCACGCCCTTGCCGGCAAAGGGCTTCACGTCACCACGATGCAGCGCCGCCGCGGGCCGGTCCTGCAGCGCGAAGGCCTGGGCGATGGCATCCGCCGCCAGCGTGCGCCCGGCCGACCAGACCACCTCGCTGCCGGACCCGCCCAGCGTGGCCTCGCGCGACAGGCGGCGGTCGCGGTGCGCGCCCGTGCCCTCGTAGTCCGAAACCTGCGCCTGCTCGCCCTTGCGCAGCGGCCAGTAGAACTCGCCCTGCACCCAGGTGACCCGGGCACCATAGCGCCATTTGAGCTGGTAGGCGGCGCCGTCCCACTCGGCGCGCTCGCCGCGCTGCACCGGCACGCCGGTGATGGGGCGCATCCAGCTCCAGCCGTCCTCGGCGTCGACGAGGAAGGCGAAGCCGGCCTCGCCACCGTACAGCAGGTACTCGCGCCAGTAGCTGGTCTCGTCGTCGGCGTCCTGTGGGATGTCGCAGCGCTCCTGGTAGCCCACCACCTGCCAGCTGCGCGGCGCGCCGCCCAGCGCCAGCGTGCCGCTGCGGCCCAGCGGGATCAGCGGCTCGGCACCGTGCGCACCGGCGTTGGCCTGCGCGTAGTGCTGCAGCTCGGCGCCGACGCCGCCCGAGAGGTCGACCACCGCGGCGCACTGGCCGCAGACGATGCTCTGGGTGCCGGCCAGCGTGGGCGCCAGCGGCGCGCCGCAGCTGGGGCATTCGACCTGGCGCGCACGCAGGTCCTGGTCGACGCGCTCGCGTTGGCCCTGCAGCGCCAGCGCGGCCAGCTCGACGCCGCGCCCGATCGCCCACTGCAGCGGCCGGCCGTCGCCCGGGCCGTCGTCCAGCGTGCCCACCTCGCCGGCGGCGTTGCGCACATCGACGACGTGGAACAGGCGCTGCAGCGGCGGCGGCGCCGGCAGCTCGCCCTCGGCGGCCAGCAGCCGCGCGCGCTGCACCGAAGCGATGTCCCAGGCGCGGCCATCCAGCAGCACGCGCTGGCCGGCGCGCAAGGGCGCCAGATCACGCGGCGCGTCGGCCGGCGGCGGCGCGTCGAAGGCGAAGACGTAGGCGCCGTTGTCCTCGCTGAGCCAGCCGCTGCGGCCGTTGTGAAACAGCGCATGCCACTCGTTCCAGGTCGGGGCCCGCTCGCCACCGGCGCTGCCGGAGGCCGCGTCCGGCGCCACCGCGACCTGCAGCCGCCCCACCAGCGTGAAGGCCTCGCCCTGGTGGCGGCCGCTGGCGCCCAGCTGCAGCGGGCTGTGGTCGTCGAACAGCTCGGCGCTGACGCCGATGCGGCGCAGCGCCTCGCCGTCGCGCAGCAGCGTGCTGCGGCAGAAGCCGCAGACGGCGCTGGCGCTGGCGGCCGAGGCGAATTCGACCGGCGCGCCGCAGCCGGGGCAGGCGGCGCGCCAGGCGCGCGGCGGCGAACTCACGGCATCCGACGAACCGCGACCGCTTCAAGCGGCCGCCGCGGAACCGGCTTCGCCGGGCCGCAGGCGGCGCCCCCCTGGGGGGGAGCGCCGAAGGCGCTGCGGGGGGGGGTCAAGTCAACTTCTTCAGCAGCTCGGCCTTCTTGGCCGCGAACTCCTCGTCGGTGAGCACGCCCTTGGCCTTCAGCTCGCCCAGCTTCTCGATCGTGGCCATCACCTCGTCGGGCTTGACGCCGCCGGCCGCGGCGGCCGCACCGCCCTGCAGCCCGGCACCGAGCTGCTGCGCCATCACCTGGCCTAGCGCCACGCCGGCGCCCAGGCCCATCGCATCGCCGGCGATGCCGCCGCCCCCGGCCCCGGCGCCCTCGGCGAACTTGGGGATCGCCTGCGCCGTCTGGTACTGCATGAACTTGCCCATGTCCGAGCCGACCATGCCCATGCCGATCTTCTGGTCCAGGATCTTCTGCAGCTCCTCGGGCAGGCTGACGTTCTGCATCGTCACCTGCTCCAGCGCCAGCCCGAGCTTGGCGAAGTCGGCCTCGGTGGCGGCCTTCAGCCGCGCGGCGAACTCCACCTGGTTGGCGGCCAGATCCAGGAAGGGGATGCCGCTCTCGGCCACCGCGTCGGTCAGGTGCTGCAGCATCAGCGCGCGCAGCTGGCCGTCCAGGTCCTCCACCGTGTAGCGCTCGCGCGTGCCGCTCACCGCGGTGTGGAACAGCCTGGCGTCGGCGATGCGGTAGCTGTAGTTGCCGAAGGCGCGCAGGCGCACGGCGCCGAAGTCCTTGTCGCGGATGCTCACCGGCTGCGTCGTGCCCCAGCGCCGGTCCAACTGCAGCCGGGTGCTGAAGAAGTAGACGTCGCTCTTGAACGGGCTCTGGAACAGCTTGTCCCAGTTCTTCAGGTAGGTCAGCACCGGCAGCGTCTGCGTCGTCAGCTTGTGCATGCCGGGGCCGAACACGTCGGCCAGCTGGCCTTCGTTGACGAACACCGCCACCTGGCTCTCGCGCACGGTGAGCGAGCCGCCGTACTGGATCTCGTTGCCGGCCATCGGGAAGCGCCAGGCCAGCGTGCCGTCGCCGCTCTCGGTCCACTCGAGGATGTCGATGAACTGTTTCTTGATGAAGTCCATCAGCGCCATGGCCGCCAGCTCCTTCCGCAACGAGGCCCCGCGGGCCGCGGGGGGTGCCCGGGATAATAAGCGCCGCATCGCTGCGGCCCGGTTGCGCAGCCCCCCTCCATCCCCCATGCAGCAGACCCTGGACATCGCGGTGATCGGCGCCGGCCCGGCCGGTCTGGCGCTGGCGCTGCTGGCGGCGCAGCGCCTGCCGCAGGCGCGCGTGGCACTGTACGACGCCCGGCCCGCCGAGCACGACGTCTCGGCCGACCCACGCACGCTGGCCCTGGCCCAGGGCAGCGTGCTGCTGCTGCAGCAGCTGGACGCCTGGCCGGCCGCCGCCGCCGCGCCCATCCGCACGGTGCATGTGTCGCAAGCCCCGCCCACGCTGCGCGCCGCCGGCGCCGACGCCGAGCTGCGCCTGCATGCGCACGAGCTGGGCGTGCCGCAGCTGGGGGCGGTGCTGGCCTACGGGCAGCTGGTGGCGCCGCTGCAGGCGGCCTGGTTGCGCGCCGTGCAGGCGCAGCCGCAGCGGCTGCAGGCCCGCTTTGGCGCGCCGGTGGCGGCGGTCAAGGCGCTGGGCGATGGCGTGGAGGTCGACGCCGGCGTGGCCGAGCGCTTCGACCTGGCGGTGGTCGCCGAGGGCGGCGTGTTCGGCGGCGAGCCCAGCAGCGCGCTGGCCGAGCCGCCGCGCACGCCGCTGCGCCACGACTACCGGCAGACGGCCTGGGTGGGCAGCGTCACGCTGGCCGGCGGCGAGCCGGGCACGGCCTTCGAGCGCTTCACGCGCCAGGGGCCGCTGGCCTTGCTGCCCCTCCCCTCGCAAGGCCTGCCCGGCGGCGAACACCGCGCCGCGCTGGTCTGGTGCGTGGACCGCGACGACGACCCGGTGGCGCCGCTGACCGACGCGCAGCGCATCGCGGTGATGCAAAGCCTGCTGCCGGCCGCCGCCGGGCGCCCCGTGGCGGTGTCGCCGCTGAAGGCCTTTCCGCTGGGGCTGCTGGCGCAGCGCACGCTGGTGCAGGGCCGCTGCGTGCGCATCGGCAACGCGGCGCAGACCCTGCACCCGGTGGCCGGCCAGGGCCTGAACCTGGGCCTGCGCGACGCGCAGGCGCTGGTGGCGGTGCTGCGCGGCGGCGGCACGGTGGACGAGCGCCTGCGCCGCGTCGAGTGGGCGCGCGCGCCCGACCGCTGGGCCATGATCGCCGCGACCGACTTCCTGGCGCGCAGCTTCACCTGGCGCTGGCCGGGCCTGCCGGCGCTGCGCGGCCTGGGCCTGGCGGCGCTGCAGGCCGCGCCGCCGCTGCGCGCGGCGCTGGCGCGGCGCATGATGTTCGGCACGCGCTAGGCATCTGCTCGGCATTGGCCGCGCAGGTGCCTAGCGCGTGCGCTGAACGACGACTCCCCCGAGCCCCCTGGCCTGCGGCCAGTCCTGCAACTCCCCCGAGCCCCCTCCGGGAAGGGGCTCCAGTGCGTTCCTGGGCACCCTCCCGCCTCCCTCCACGAGGGAGGCTCCAGTCAGTTTGACGAGAGGTTGGCCGCGTCGGGTCCCGGCGCCGGCTGGTCAGAGGACGCGGTGGCGCAGCGCCGGCAGCTGCGTGCGCACCTGCTGCAGGCGCTCGCGGCGCATCTCCGCGATGACCACGCCCTCGCCCTCCGGCAGCTCGGTCAGCACCTCGCCCCAGGGGTCGATCACCACGCTCTGGCCCCAGGTGCGGCGGCCGTTGGCGTGTTCGCCGCCCTGGGCCGCGCCGAGCACGTAGCACTGGTTCTCCACCGCCCGCGCGCGCAGCAGCAGCAACCAGTGCGCCTGCCCGGTGGTGTGGGTGAAGGCCGCCGGCACCAGCATCAGGTCGCAGGGCGGCTGGCCCGGCTGGAAGGCCAGCGCGCGGTACAGCTCGGGGAAGCGCAGGTCGTAGCAGACCGAGAGGCCCACGCGCCAGCCCTCGACATCCACCGCCACGGGCTTCGCACCCGGCGCGATCGTGCGCGCCTCGTCGAAGCGCTGCGTGCCGTCGTCGAAGCCGAACAGGTGGATCTTGTCGTAGTGCGCCGCCTCGCGCCCGTCGGGCGCGTAGACGCAGCAGCGGTTCAGCACATGGCCGTCGTCGGGGCCGCGGATGGGCAGCGTGCCGCCGGCGATCCACAGCCCCAGCGCGCGCGCCTGGCCCGCCAGGAAGGCCTGGATAGGGCCATCGCCCGGCGCCTCGGCCAGCGCCAGCTTGTCGGTGTCGCGCCGGCCCAGCAGGCAGAAGTACTCGGGCAGCACCGCCAGCCGCGCCCCGGCCTCGGCGGCCTGGCGCAACAGCCGGGCGGCGGCGTCGCGGTTGGCCGGCCAGTCGGGCGTGGACAGCATCTGCAGCGCGGCGATCTTCATGGCGGGCGGGGCCTTGTTGGGGGCGGTCGTTGCCGGTGATTCTGCGCGCCCCGGCGGCGTGCCAATGTCCCGGCGCGCCCCTGGGCCATGCACGAGCGTCTACCCTTGCGCACCAAACGCGCCCAAGCCACGACACGATGGCCGGCACCGACCGCGGGCGCGCCAGATGGAGTGTGTGAGTGAGAGGCAATCCCAAGGGGATTGGAGGGACCGTGATGCAGCCCCCGCCTGACCGCTGCCCGCGCCGCACCGGCGACGCGCGGCACGCCGCTGCATGAGCGCCTTGAGCGCCACCGCCGCGCACAGCCGCTTCGTCGCCCGTGTGCGGCGGCGCTACGCCGCCGAGCTGGCCCTGCTGCCGGCCACGGGCGACGCGCAGGACGCCGCGCTGGGCGCCGACGCCGTCGCCGCGCTGGTGCAGCGCCTGCGCGACGGCGGCCGCGACCTGCCCACGGCGCTGCGCGTGGCGCGGCACCTGGTGCTGGAGCGCCTGGCCACGCTGGACATCGAACGTGGCACACCGCTGGCCACGGTCACCGCCGGCATGACGGCGCTGGCCGAGGCCACGCTGGCGCTGGCGCTGGCCGCGGCCCAGGACGAGGCCGATGCCCGCCACGGCCCGCCGCTGGCCGCCGACGGCCGCCGCGTGATGATGTGGATCGTCGGCATGGGCAAGCTGGGCGCCCGCGAGCTCAACGTCTCGTCCGACGTCGACCTGGTCTACGTCTACGAGGAAGACGGCGAAACCGCCGGCCCGGCCGGCGGCGCCACGCCGCCCGGCGGCGGCCCGGTGTCGTTCCACGAGTACTTCGCCTACGTCGCCAAGCGCCTGTTCGCGCTGATCGGCGAGGTCACCGACGACGGCTTCGTGTTCCGCGTCGACCTGGCGCTGCGGCCCAACGGCCTGTCCGGCCCGCCGGTGGTCAGCCTGGCCATGCTCGAGGACTACCTGCAGGCCCAGGGCCGCGAGTGGGAGCGCTTTGCCTGGCTGAAGAGCCGCATCGTCGCGCCGCGTGCCGCGGTGGGCGACGAACGCGCGCTGGCGCTGCGCGCGCTGGTCACGCCCTTCGTCTACCGCCGCTACCTGGACTACGGCGTGTTCGAGGGCCTGCGCCAGCTGCACCGCAAGATCCGCGACGAGGCCCAGCGCCGCGCCGCCGGCCGCCCCGAACGCGCGAACGACGTGAAGCTGTCGCGCGGCGGCATCCGCGAGATCGAGTTCATCGTGCAGCTGATGCTGGTGGTGCGCGGCGGCCAGTTCCCCGAGCTGCGCACGCGCAGCACGCTGCGCGCGCTGCAGCGCCTGGTGGCGCACGGGATGATGCCGGCCGCCACCGCCGAGCGCCTGGCCGAGGCCTACCGCTTCCTGCGCCGCGTCGAGCACCGCATCCAGTACCTGGACGACCAGCAGACCCACCTGCTGCCCGGCGCCGACGAGGACCTGGCCTGGATCGCCGCCAGCCTGCCCGAGCTGGGCGACGAGCCCCAGAGCTGCCAGCGCCCCGGCTGCTGCGCCCTGCTCGAGCGCCTGGGCGAGGTGCGCGAGTTCGTCGCCGCCGAGTTCGACGCGCTGCTGGCCGACGGCCAGGGCGGCGCCGCGCCGCGCAACCACTGCAAGCCCTGCGCCGCGCCGGCGCCGGTGGACAGCGAGGCGCTGCTCGAACGCCTGCCACCCGAGTTCGCCGAGCACCTGCGCCCCTGGGCGCAGCAGCCGCGCATCCAGAGCCTGCGCGACGAGACGCGGCTGCGCCTGGGCCGGCTGATGGCCAAGACCGGCAAGGCGCTGCGCAGCGGTGCCTGCACGCTGGACGGCGCCAAGCGCTTCGTCGACTGGGTCGAGCCGCTGCTGCGCCGCGAGGCCTACCTGGCGCTGCTGGTCGAGCGCGGCGAGGTGCTGGAGCGCCTGCTGCGCCTGCTCGGGCTGGCGCGCTGGCCCATGCAGTACCTGATGCGCCACCCCGGCGTGATCGACGAGTTGGCCGACCAGCGCCTGCTGCTGCAGCGTTTCGACCGTGCCGCCTTCGAGCGCGACCTGCAGCAGCGCCTGCAGGGCCTGCAGCGCGGCGGCGAGGACGACGAGGAAGGCCTGCTCGACACGCTGCGCCGCGCCCACCATGCCGAGGTCTTCCGCACCCTGGTGCGCGACGTCGAGGACAGCCTGAGCACCGAGCAGGTGGCCGACGAGCTCTCGGCGCTGGCCGACGCAGTGCTGGCGGTGGCGCTGCAGTGGTGCTGGGCACGGCTGCGCCAGCGCCACCGCGACGCGCCGCAGATCGCGGTCATCGCCTACGGCAAGCTCGGCGGCAAGGAGCTGGGCTACGGCAGCGACCTGGACCTGGTCTTCCTCTACGGCGACGACGACGAGGCCGACAAGGGCCACGCGCAGGAGGTCTACGCCGCCTTCGTGCGCAAGCTGATCCCCTGGCTGACGCTGCGCACCGCCGCCGGCGAGCTGTTCGACATCGACACCGCGCTGCGCCCCAACGGCAACTCGGGGCTGCTCGTGACCTCGATCGCCGCCTTCGAGCGTTACCAGGCCGGGCGTGGCAGCAACACGGCCTGGACCTGGGAACACCAGGCGCTGACGCGAGCGCGCTTCGCCGCCGGTGCGCCGGCACTGGCCGAGCGCTTCGAGGCCACGCGCCGCGCCGTGCTGGCCAGCCCGCGCGATGCGGCCGCGCTGCGCGGCGAGGTGCAGGCCATGCGCGACAAGCTGCGCGCCGCGCGCCCGGTGCCCGAGGGCCGCTTCGACGTCAAGCACAGCCCCGGCGGCATGGTCGACGTGGAGTTCGCCGTGCAGTACCTGGTGCTGGCCCATGCGCCCACCCATCCGGCGCTGCTGGACAACGCGGGCAACATCGCGCTGCTGGCGCGCGCCGAGGACGCCGGCCTGCTGCCGGCCGGCGCAGGCCGCGCCGCCGGCGACGCCTACCGCGCGCTGCGCCGCGCCCAGCACGCGGCGCGGCTGGACGAGAAGCCCACGCAGTTCGACCCGGCGCAGCTGGCCGGGCCACGCGACGCCGTGCTCGCGCTGTGGCGCGCGGTCTTCGCTTGACCGCCGCCAGCGCTGCGGCGCAAGGCCCTTCCGCCTGGCTGGCGCTGGCCGGCCTGCTGGCCGGTGGCGCCGCCGTCGCCGGCGCACTGCCGGCGGCGGCGCTGGACTGGCAACCCCGGCTCGCCGCGGCCCAGCCCTGGCGCCTGCTCAGCGCCGCCTGGGTGCACTGGAGCACGCTGCACCTGGCGGCCAACCTGGTCGGCACCGCGGCGGTGGCGCTGCTGGGCGCGTCGGCGCGGCTGCCGGCGCGCGCCGCGCTGGCCTGGCTGGCCGCCTGGCCGCTGACGCATGCGGCGCTGCTGCTGCGCCCCGAGCTGGCGCACTACGGCGGGCTGTCGGGCGTGCTGCATGCGGGCGTGGCGGTGGCCGCCATCTGGCTGCTGCTGGCGCGGCGCGGGCGCGCGCAGGCCATAGGCGCGGCGATCGCCCTCGGCCTGCTGGCCAAGCTGGCGCTGGAGCGCCCCTGGGGCCCGGCGCTGGTGCAGGCCGACGGGTGGGACATCGCCGTGGTGCCGCTGGCGCATGCGGCCGGCGCCGCCGCCGGCGCGGCCACGGCACTGCTGGCCTGGTGTGCGCCAGGCAGGGGCCGCTGCGGGGTGCGCGCTTGAACCAGGCGCTGCGTCGCGCGCTCGATGGCCGCGCCGTCGCCATCCTGCTGGCCTGCTGCGCGCTGTGGGGCCTGGGCCAGGTGGCGACCAAGCTGGCGCTGGCCGAGTTCCCGCCGCTGCTGCAGGCGGCGCTGCGCTCCGCCGGCGCCGCCGCGCTGCTGCTGGGCTGGTGCGCCTGGCGCCGGCTGCCGCTGCTGCAGCGCGACGGCACGCTGCGCGGCGGCCTGCTCGCCGGGCTGCTGTTCGCCGCCGAGTTCGCCTGCATCTTCGTCGGCCTGCAGTTCACCACCGCGTCGCGCATGTCGGTGTTTATCTACCTGGCGCCCTTCGTCGTCGCCGTCGGCATGCCCTTGATCGCGCCGGCCGAGCGGCTGCGGCCACTGCAGGTGCTGGGGCTGCTGCTGGCCTTCGCCGGCGTGGTCTGGGCCTTTGCCGCCGGCTTCAGCGAGCCGGCCGCGGGCCCGCGCCAGTGGATCGGCGATGCCCTGGGCCTGGCCGGTGCCGCGCTGTGGGGCGCGACCACGCTGACGCTGCGCGGCACCCGGCTGGCGCAGGCGCTGCCCGAGAAGACGCTGCTGTACCAGCTGGGCGTCTCGGCGCTGGCGCTGGGCGCCGCGGCCTGGGCCAGTGGCGAGGCCTGGCCGGCGCGTGTCAGCAGCGCCGGCCTGGCGCCGCTGGTCTTCCAGACCGTGGTGATCACCTTCGCCAGCTACCTGGCCTGGTTCTGGCTGGTGCGCCATTACGAGGCGACGAAGATCTCGGCCTTCACGCTGCTGACGCCGGTCTTCGGCCTGCTGGCCGGCGTGGGCCTGCTCGGCGAGCCGATGACCTTGCGGCTGGGCGTGGCGCTGGCCGCGGTGTGCGCGGGGCTGTGGCTGGTCAGCCGCCCTCCCGCGCGCCCGGCCGCGCCGCCGCGCGCTGGCACCTCGGCGACGGAGCCCGGTGCCGACACGCCCTAGACTCGCGCCAACGAAGCCCCATCAGCCCCCCCTGCCGGAGCCCCGAGCATGATCACCCTGTGCGGACTGTCGCTGTCGAACTACTACAACAAGGTCAAGCTGGCGCTGCTGGAGAAGGGTGTGCCCTTCAGCGAGGAGCGCGTGGCCACCGGCAGCCAGGACGAGGCGGTGCTGGCCGCCAGCCCGCTGGCCAAGATCCCCTTCATCCGCGTCGACGGCCAGACCCTGTGCGAGAGCCAGGCCATCGTCGAGTACCTGGAGGCACGCTTCCCGCAGCCGCCGCTGCTGCCCGCCGACCCCTTCGCCGCGGCCAAGGTGCGCGAGCTGGGCACCTTCGTCGACCTGCACCTGGAGCTGGTGGCGCGCGAACTGTACAGGCAGGCCTTCTTCGGCGGCCAGGTCAGCGAGGCCACGCAGGAACGCGTGCGCAAGCAACTGGCGAAGAACATAGCCGGCTTCAGGCGCCTGGCCCGCTTCGCGCCCTTCGTGGCCGGCGAGACCTTCACGCTGGCCGACTGCTCGGCCTACCCCAGCCTGCCGCTGGTGGGCCTGTCCACGCGGCTGGTGCTGGGCGAGGACCTGCTGGCCGCCGCCGGCGTCGACTGGAAGGCCTACGTGAAGAAGGTGGCCGAGCGGCCGTCGGCGCAGCGCGTGGACGCCGACCGCAAGGCCGACCAGGCGGCGCTGGCGAACAAGCCGGCCTGAGCCGGCCGGCGCCGCGCTGCGCCGGTCAGGCCGCGCCGGGCTGCGGCTGCGCGCCGCGCGCGGCCAGTGCCGCCGTCACTTCCTTGCGGTAGCGGTTGAGCTCCTGCACGCTGGCGAAGCTGCGCTCCATCAGCAGCGACAGGTTGTGCAGGATGCGCTCGACGACCTTGTTCTCCCACACGGCGTCGAACTGGATCTGCTTGTCCAGCCACTGCTCCAGCCAGGCCGGGTCGGGCAGGCGGCTCTGGATGGTGTCGCGCGGGAACAGCGTGGCGTTGACGTGCAGGTTGGTCGGGTGCAGCGCCTGTGCGGTGCGGCGCGCGCTGGCCATCAGCACGCCGATCTTGGCAAAGGCCGCGCGCGCCTCGTCGCCGAACTTGGCCAGCGCGCGCTTCATGTAGCGCAGGTAGGCACCGCCGTGGCGGGCCTCGTCGCGGGCCAGGGTCTCGTAGATGGCCTTGATCACCGGCTCGGTATGCCACTCGGCGGCGCGGCGGTACCAGTGGTTGAGGCGGATCTCGCCGCAGAAGTGCAGCATCAGCGTCTCCAGCGCCGGGGCCGGGTCGAACTCGAAGCGGATCTCGTGCAGCTCGGCCTCGCTGGGCACCAGCTCGGGGCGGAAGCGGCGCAGGTACTCCATCAGCACCAGGCTGTGCTTCTGCTCCTCGAAGAACCACACCGACATGAAGGCGCTGAAGTCGCTGTCGGCACGGTTGTCGCGCAGGAACATCTCGGTGGCCGGCAGCGCCGCCCACTCGGTGATGGCGTTCATCTTGATGGTCTGCGCCTGCTCGTCGGTGAGCAGGCTGGCATCGAAGCGCCCCCAGGGGATGTCGCTGTCCATGTTCCAGCGCACCGCCTCGAGTTGCTTGAAGAGTTCGGGATACAGCATGGTCCGGGGGCTCGGTTCGGGTGAGGCGCCGGTGGGAGCCGGCCCACCATTCTAGGTAGACGGCCCCGGGTCCGGGGTTGCAAGCGGCCGGCGCGTCCGCCAGTCGCCCAGCGCGTTGGCAATCTGGGCCAGTTCGGTCAGCACCTGCACGCCCTCGGGCGCGCGCCGCTGCAGCTGCGGCACGCGGCTGCCCACCCACAAGCCCACCTCGGGCGGCAGCAGGCTGCGCAGGCCAGCCAGCCCGGCCAGCAGCGCACGCGCAGGCTGGCAACCGGTCGCGCTCAGCGCGACCAGGTCGACGCGCAGCGCGCGCACGGCGCGCAGCAGGTCCGACGGCGGTGTCTGCACCCCCAGCGCCAGGCAGTGCGCGCCCTCCAGCGTCAGCACCGCCTGCGCCATCAGCAGCCCGATGCCATGCGGCTCGCCGGGCAGGGTCGTCAGCAGCACCCGCGGCCGCGCGCCGGCACCCGGCGCCGGCAGCGCGGCGATCGCCTGGCGCAGCAGGGCCTGCACGATCTCGGTGTAGAGATGCTCCTCGTAGACCTCGATGTGCCCGGCCGACCAAGCCTCGCCGACGGCGACGTTGAGCGGCGCGACCAGCCCGCAGACGAAGGCCGAGACGCCCAGCCGCGACAGCTCCGTCTGCAGCGCGGCGCGCAGCCCGCCCAGGTCGCCGTCGCGCAGGAGTTCGATCAAGGGGCCGCAGGGGTCGCTGCCAGCACCGGCCGGCGCCTGCGCCTCATCGACGGTCTCGGCACCGCGCGCGCCGGCGGCGGCCAGGGCCTGCAGCGCCGACTCGGGCAGCGGCACGACACGGCCGGGCCGGTGGCCGGCATCGAGCAGCCGCTTCAGCAGCCGCAGGCGCTGCACCTGCGCCAGCGGGTACAGGCGGTCACCGAGCGCGTCACGCGCCGGGTCGGGGAAGCCATAGCGCCGTTCCCAGACGCGCAACAGGTCCTTGCTCAGGCCGGTGTCGCGCTCGACGGCAGCGATGGGCCAGGCCGGCTCGTCAACAGACCCCAGGCTCATGACCGGCATCTCATTTTGTCTTGGACAAACTCTTGCATGTCGCCATCTTATCGCTTAGTCTCGGCTTATGTCCATGTTTTGTCCTAGACAAATGCAGATCGCACGCCAAACCCGTGTTGCATTGTCCAACCTTCCGCCGGGGCTGCGTGGCTTGGCGGCGGAACTTCGCGTGCATCCGCGCGTCCCAAGGCGACGTAGTGGAGGGCCTATGCCCTCTGCACAACCGGTTTCCCTGTCGCGCAGCCTCCGGGTCCGCCCGGCTGCAATCCCTGAGCCGCTTCACTCCTCCTCCCTCCCTCCCTCGTTCGCTCAGGGGCGCTGCGCGGCAGCCTTTCTTCCCCGTGGCCTGACCGGCCGGCGGCGCGGCGCCGAAAGGCCCGTGCCATGAGCCGGTCGGCTGGCCCTCCCGGCGGCATGCCGGCCGTCCCCCGCGTGGCCGTGGTCGGCGGTGGCATCGCCGGCATGGGCGCTGCGCTGTCGCTGGCGCCGCAGGTGGCGCTGACGCTGTTCGAGGCCGAGCGCCAGTTCGGCGGCCACGCGCACACGGTGGACCTGACGCTGGATGGCGTGACGCATGGCGTCGACACCGGCTTCCTGGTCTTCAACCACCGCACCTATCCGCGCCTGACCCGGCTGTTCGACGAGCTGGGCGTGGCCACGGCGCCGTCGGACATGTCGTTCTCGGTGCAGGTGCCGCAGGACGGCCTGGAGTGGAGCGGCAGCAACCTGCGTGGCGTGTTCGCCCAGCCACGCAACGCGCTGCGGCCGGCCTTCTGGGGCCTGCTGGCCGAGGTGCTGCGCTTCAACCGCCTGGCCACCGCCCTCGCGCAGCGTGGCGACGATGCGGCGCTGGCCGGCTCGGTAGGTGCTTTCCTCGACGAGCACCGCTTCGGCCCTGCCTTCCGCGACGGCTACTTCCTGCCGATGATCGGCTGCATCTGGTCGTGCCCGGTGGAGCAGATGCTGCGCTTCCCGGTGGCCACGCTGATCCGCTTCTGCCACAACCACGGCCTGCTGCAGATCAGCGACCGGCCGCAGTGGCACACGGTGCGCGGCGGGTCGCGCCAGTACGTGCGCGCGGTGCAGCGGCGCCTGGCCGAGCTGGGCGCCGAGCTGCGCGTCGCAACGCCGGTGCGGCGCGTGCAGCCGGCGCCGCAAGGCGGCGCCTGGCTGGCCACCGACAGCGGCCGCGAGCACTTCGACGCCGTGGTGCTGGCCTCGCACAGCGACCAGTCGCTGGCCCTGCTGGGCGGCAGGGCCGAGGCCGGTGGCGACGCCGCCCAGCGCGCGCTGCTGGCAGCCATCCGCTACCAGCCCAACCGCACGCTGCTGCACACCGACGCCCGTCTGCTGCCGCGCGCCCGCGCCGCCTGGGCCGCCTGGAACTACGCGCGTGCCAGCCGCGACACCCAGGAGCAGGCCCGTGTGGGGCTGCACTACCTGATCAATCGGCTGCAGCCGCTGCCCTGGCGGCAACCGGTGATCGTGAGCCTGAACCCCGACCCCGAGCGCCTGCCTGCGCCCGGCACCGTGGCGGCCGAGTTCGAGGTCTCGCATCCGGTGTTCGACACCGCCGCGCTGCGCGCGCAGCAGGCACTGCCCGGCGTGCAGGGGCGCGGTGGCGTCTGGCTGGCCGGGGCCTGGGCCGGCTACGGCTTCCACGAGGATGGCCTGCGCGCCGGCCAGCTGGCCGCCGCCGGCGTGCTGCGCGCCCTCGGCCGCGACGCCGCGGCCGAGGGCCTGGAGCCGCAGGCCCCGGCCGTGCTGCGCGAGGCGGCCTGAGGCCATGCCACCCCGCCACGCGCTTGCCGGCCACCAGCCGCTGCTGCTGCGCGGTCAGGTGCACCATGCGCGGCTGCGCCCGGTGCGCCATGCCTTCACCTACCCGAGCTGGTTCGTGCTGCTGCCGCTGCGCGCGCTGCGCAAGGGGGGCCAACGCGACGCCGGTGCGCTGCCGCGCAACCGCCGCGCGCTGGCCTCGTTCCACGATGCCGACCATGGCGCCGGCGGCGCCGACGCGCTGGCCTGGGCCGAGGCGCTGCTGGCGCGCGTCGGCGTGCGCGGCGCCGACGGCGAGATCTGGCTGCAGACCTATCCGCGCCTGCTGGGGTTCGCCTTCAAGCCGGTGAGCTTCTGGTACTGCCTGCGCAGCGACGGCACGCTGGCGGCGGTGCTGGCCGAGGTCAACAACACCTTCGGCGAGCGCCATGTCTACCTGCTCGACGGCCCGGGGCTGGCGTGGGGCGCCGAGGCCACGGCCCGCAAGGTGTTCCATGTCTCGCCGTTCTGCGCCGTGCAGGGGCGCTACCGCTTCCGCTTCGGCGTCGACGCCGGCCGGCTGCTGGCGCGCGTCGACCACGACGACGACGCGGGCCCGCTGCTGCGCACCAGCGCCGGCGGCGCGCTGCAGCCACTCGGCCGCGGCGCGCTGCTTGGCGCCATCGCCGCCATGCCGCTGCTGACGCTGGGCGTGGTCGCGCGCATCCACTGGCAGGCGCTGCGGCTGTGGCTGCGCCGCGTGCCCGTCTTCCACAAGCCCGCGCCGCCGGGCGAACCGATCACGAGAGCCTCCCGATGAACACCGCCACCACCGCGCTGGGCGGCCGCAGCGCCCCCTCGTCCACCAGCCGCCCCGGCGCCGCCGCCCGCAGCCTGCTGCGCCTGCTCGACGGCCTGCAGGTCGGGCAGCTGGAGCTGCTGCATCCCGACGGCGGGCGCAGCCAGCACGGCACGGCCGCGCCGGGCCAGCCCGAGGCCCAGGTCCGGCTGGCCGACTGGGGCGTGCTGAGCGACGTCGCGCGCAGGGGCGACGTCGGCCTGGCCGAGACCTTCATCGCCGGGCGCTGGAGCAGCCCCGACCCGGTGGCGCTGCTGCGCCTGGGCCTGGCCAACCGCGGGCCGCTGGAGCGCGCCATCTACGGCAGCTGGTGGGGCGCGCTGGCCGCCAGGCTGCGCCATGCGCTGAACCGCAACTCGCGCGCCGGGAGCCGGCGCAACATCCACGCCCACTACGACATCGGCAACGCGTTCTACCGGCTGTGGCTGGACGAGACCATGAACTACAGCAGCGCGTGGTTCGATGGCGACCACGCGCAGTCGCTGCCCGCGGCGCAGCGGGCCAAGGTGGCGCGCGCGCTGGCCGCCAGTGCGCTGCCGCGCGGCGGCCGGCTGCTGGAGATCGGCTGCGGCTGGGGCGCGGTGGCCGAGGCCGCCGCGCGCGACCACGCGGCGCAGGTCGTCGGCGTCACGCTGTCGACCGAACAGCTGGCCTGGGCCCGCGAACGCCTGGCCCGCCAGGGCCTGCAGGCCGACCTGCGGCTGCAGGACTACCGCGACATCGCCAGCACCGACGGGCCCTTCGACGCCATCGTCTCGATCGAGATGTTCGAGGCCGTGGGCGAGGCCTACTGGGACCGCTACTTCCAGGCGCTGAAGCGCCTGCTGGCGCCGGGCGGCCGCGCCTGCGTGCAGAGCATCGTCATCCGCGACGAGCTGTTCGAACGCTACCGCCGCAGCAGCGACTTCATCCAGCAGTACGTGTTCCCCGGCGGCATGCTGCCCAGCCCGGCGGTGTTCCGCGAGCGGGCCGCGCGCGCCGGGCTGCAGGTGGCCGAGGCCCATGCCTTCGGCCCCGACTACGCCGAGACGCTGCGCCGCTGGCGCAACGCCTTCGTCGCGCGCCTGCCCGAAGTCGCCGCGCTGGGGCTGGACGAGCGCTTCCAGCGCACCTGGCTGTTCTACCTGGCCTACTGCGAGGCCGCCTTCGACGAGGGCAGCTGCGATGTCGTGCAGTTCACGCTGGCGCACCGCTGAGCGGCGGCGGGTGCTGCGCGGGCTGGCCCTGGCCGCGCTGGCACCGTCGGCGCTGCGCGCGCAAGGCCCCTCCGATGCCACCCAGGCGCCCAAGCCCCCGGCCGAGGTGGACGCGGCGCTGGCCGGCGCGGCGCGCCTGCTGGGGCAGGGCACGCTGCGCTTCCTCGGGCTGGCCATCTACGACGCGCGGCTGTGGGTCGGTCCCGACGGCCTCGATCCGGCGCGCTGGGCCGAGCGCCCGCTGGCGCTGGAGCTGGTCTACGCGCGCCAGCTGGTCGGCGCGCGCATCGCCGAGCGCTCGCTGCAGGAGATGCGCCGCCAGGCCGACCCCGCGCCGCAGCAGGCCCAGGCCTGGCTGGCGGCGATGACGCGGCTGTTCCCCGACGTGCGCGCCGGCGACCGCCTCACCGGCCTGCTGCGCCCCGGCGAAGGCGCGGCCTTCTTCCACAACGGCGTGCCGCGCGGCGAACTGGCCGACACCAGCTTCGCGCGGCTGTTCTTCGGCATCTGGCTGGCGCCGCAGACCTCGGAGCCCGCGCTGCGCGAGCAGCTGCTGGGCGGCACGCGGTGACGCGCAACGGCGCCGGCGAAGCGGGCTTCGGCGCCGCCGCCGGGCTGCGCTACGGCGCGCTGGCGCTGCCGCTGGCCTTCGTCGCGCTGCCGCTGTACGTGCAGCTGCCCAACCACTACGCCACCGCGTTCGGCGTGCCGCTGGCCACGCTGGGTGCGCTGCTGCTGGCCACGCGGCTGCTGGACGCGCTGGTCGACCCGTGGATCGGCGGCTGGGTCGACCGCGCCTTCGAGGCCGGGCCGCGGCGCATTGCCATGCTTGCCGTGGCCGCGGCGCTGGCGCTGGGCATCGGCTTCCACGGCCTGTTCTTCCCGCCCCTGCGCTTCGCCCAAGGGGCTGCGCTGCTGGCCTGGTGCGCGGCGATGCTGGTGATCACCTACGCCGGCTACAGCCTGCTGACCGTGCTGCACCAGGCCTGGGGCGCGCGGCTGGGCGGCGAGGCCGAACAGCGCGCCCGCATCGTCGCCTGGCGCGAAGGCCTGGCGCTGGCCGGCGTGCTGGTGGCCAGCGTGCTGCCGGCGCTGGCCGGCCTGGCGGCGACCGCCACGACGCTGGCCGTCGCCCTGGTGCTGGCGCTGTGGGCGCTGCAGGATGCACCGCGCGACCGGGCCTTCGGCGGCGCGGCGGCACCCGGCTCGCTGGCGCCGCATGGCGCCACCTGGCGCCTGCCGGTGGCCAACGCCGCATTCCGCCGGCTGCTGGCGGTGTTCGCGCTGTCGGGCATCGCCGCCGCGGTGCCGGCCACGCTGTTGCTGTTCTTCGTGCGCGACCGGCTGCAGGCGCCGGCCTGGGAACCGGTGTTCCTGGCCGGCTACTTCGCCGCCGGCGCGCTGGCCATGCCGCTGTGGGTGCGCGCCGTGCGCCGCATCGGCCTGGTGCGCGCCTGGCTGGCCGGCATGGCGCTGGCCGTGGCGGCCTTCGTCTGGGCGGCGCTGCTGGGCAGTGGCGACACGCTGGCCTTCACCGCGGTGTGCATTGCCAGCGGCGTGGCCCTGGGGGCCGACCTGGCATTGCCGGGCGCGCTGCTGGCCGGCGTGGTGCAGCGTGCCGGCCAGCGCGGCCGCGCCGAGGGCGCCTACTTCGGCTGGTGGCAGTTCGTCACCAAGCTCAACCTGGCGCTGGCCGCCGGGCTGGCGCTGCCGCTGCTGGCGGCGCTGGGCTACAGCCCCGGTGCCGACGACCCGGCGGCGCTGCGCGCGCTGTCGGCCGGCTATGCGCTGCTGCCCTGCGCGCTGAAGGCCGCCGCCGCGCTGCTGTTGTGGCACTGGCGCGATGCCGTCGACGAGCCGGCCGGCCGGGCCGCCGCGGCGCGCGCCGCGGCGCGGCCGCTGCCCCATGTCTGAGGAGAACCCAGGATGAGCTCCCTGTACCGCAACCCGCCTGCCACGCCCCCCACGCGCCGCCGCGCACTGGCGCTGCTGGCCGCCGGCGGCGGCAGCCTGCTGGCCGCCGGCTGCGCGTCGCCCGGTCCGGCCGACTACGCCGGCGAGCGCCCGCTGCTGGACCTGCGCCGCTACTTCGACGGCGAGCTGGACGCGCATGGCGTGTTCACCGACCGCAGCGGGCGCGTGCAGCGGCGCTTCGTCGTTCAGCTCAGCGGCAGCTGGAGCGGCGCGCAGGGCACGCTGGACGAGCGCTTCGTGTACAGCGACGGCGCGACGGAGCGCCGTGTCTGGCGGCTCACCGATCTCGGGGCGGGGCGCTGGGAGGGCCGTGCCGACGACGTGGTCGGGGTTGCCGAAGGCGTCGCCGCGGGCAATGCGCTGAACTGGCGCTACACCCTGGCCTTGCCCGTCGACGGCCGCGTCTGGCACGTGGACCTCGACGACTGGATGTACCTCGTCGACGAGCGCGTGATGCTGAACAAGGCGGTGATGAGCAAGTTCGGCATCCGGCTGGGCGAGGTGACACTCGCCTTCCGCAAGCGCTGAACCGCCCATGCCTGTGCTGAAACCGCTGAACCCGCCGATCGCCGACTGGCGCGGGCGCGTCGCCTGGGTGGTCGGTGCGTCCAGCGGCATCGGCCGCGCCACCGCCGCCGCGCTGCACGCCCGCGGCGCCACCGTGGCGGTGTCGGCGCGCGCTGCGGCGGCCTTGCAGGGCTTCGTGCAGCAGCATCCCGGTGCCCTCGCGCTGCCGCTGGACGTCACCGAGGCCGGCGCGCTGCGCGACGCCGCGCAGACCTTGCAGCGGCTGCACGGGCGGCTCGACTTCGCGCTGTACTGCGCCGGCACCTACCGCGCGATGCGCGCCACCGACTTCGACCTGGACGCGGCGCTGCAGCACCAGCGCGTCAACGTCGACGGCGCGCTGCGCTTCGTCGACGCGCTGCTGCCCCTGCTGCTGGCGCAGCGGCAGGGCCACCTGGGCCTGGTCGCCAGCGTCGCCGGCTACCGCGGCCTGCCCCAGGCGCTGGCCTACGGGCCGACCAAGGCGGCGCTGATCAACCTGGCCGAGACCCTGTACCTGGACCTGCACGAACGCGGCATCGGCGTGACGGTGGTCAACCCGGGCTTCGTCGAGACCCCGCTCACGGCGCAGAACCGCTTCGAGATGCCGGGGCTGATCGGGGCCGACGAGGCGGCGCAGGCGATGCTGCGGGGCTGGGCGCGCGGCGACTTCGAGATCCACTACCCGCGCCGCTTCACGCGCTGGATGAAGCTGCTGCAGCTGCTGCCGGCGCGCCTGCACTTCGCCGCGGTGCAGCGCTTCACCGGGCTGTGACGCGATGACGCCCTGCGAACCTCGGCAGGCCCACGACCCGCGTGTCGCGCGCGTCGTCGCCGCCTTCGAGTCGCTGTCGCCCGAGTCGGTGGCCGACCTGGGCGCGCTCTACGCCCACGACGCGCGCTTCCGCGATCCCTTCAACGACGTGCGCGGCCTGCCGGCGATCCAGCGCATCTTCACGCACATGTTCGCCACCCTGGAGGCGCCACGCTTCCATGTCAGCGAGGCCCTTGCGCAAGGCAACCGGGCCTGCCTGGTCTGGGACCTGGAGGCGCGCCTGCGCGGCCGGCCGCTGCGCATCCACGGCAGCACGCTGCTGCACTTCGGGCCCGACGGCCGCGTCCGCCGCCACCGCGACTACTGGGACGCGGCCGAGGAGTTCTACGAAAAGCTGCCGCTGCTGGGCGCGCTGCTGCGTGCACTGCGCCGGCGGCTGCGCGCCGGCTGACGGCGTGCGCCTCAGCGCTGGCCTTCGGTGAGCGCGTCGAGCTGGAACAGGCCCGACTTGTCGACCAGCCAGATCTCCATGAACTTCACCGATGTCGCATTGACGCGCGCCGGCGGCGGGAACGGGCCGGCACGGCGGATCATCGCGACGACCCAGGGCCCGACCTCGGGCGCGGCGGGCTTGCGCACCACCTGCACGTCCAGCACCTGGCCCTGCGGATCGATCTCGACCTCGACCATCATCACGCCGTACAGCAGCGGCGGCATCTTGCCGCGCATGATGCGCATCGGGTAGGCGGCGTAGATGTGGCGTGCCGCATCGACGCGGTAGGCCTTCTCGTTGTCGGCCGGCGACGCCTGCGGCGGCGCGCTGGTCAATGGCGCCGGCACCATGCTGAACTGTGCCCAGGCCGGCGCCGCCGCCAGCGCCAGCAGGGCCAGGCCCAGGACGCCGGCTGCACGCAGGCTGCTGCGCCACCCGCTGCGGCGCGATCGCATCGCTCGATTCATCTTCGCTGTGGCCGACCCGCTGCCGGGGCCCGGGCCTTCCGCCAGGACGCGGCGAGGTTACACGAAGCCCTGCCGCCAGGGCATCGGCGCAAGCAAGCAGATGTAGGTTCAGCCCCACGCCGCCGAGGCCGCCGCAGCGATGCCCCCCGGGCCCGGGCCGCGCGCGCCCTGAGCGGAGGCTGCCCTGGCTAGCGCAGCCAGCCCTTGCGCCGGAACAGCAGGATGGGCGCGGCCACCGAGGCCACCATCAGCCCGAGCGCAAACGGATACCCCCAGGGCTGGTCGAGTTCGGGCATGTGGCGGAAGTTCATGCCGTAGATGCTGGCGATCAGCGTGGGCGGCAGCAGCGCCACGCTGGCCACCGAGAAGATCTTGATGATCTTGTTCTGGTTGATGTTGATGAAGCCGACCGTGGCGTCCATCAGGAAGTTGATCTTGTCGAACAGGAAGGCGGTGTGGCCATCGAGCGAGTCGAGGTCGCGCAGGATCTGGCGCGCGTCCTCGAACTGTTCGGCGTTCAACAGGCGGCTTCGCATCATGAAGCTCACCGCGCGGCGGGTGTCCATCACGTTGCGGCGGATGCGGCCGTTGAGGTCTTCCTCGCGCGCGATGGCGGCCAGCGCCTCGGCGGCGGCGGCGTCGTCCACGTTGTGCTTCAGCACATGCGCGCTGACCGCCTCGAGCTTGTCGTAGATGCCTTCCAGCGCGTCGGCGCTGTACTCGGCGTCGGCGTCGTACAGCTTGAGCAGCACGTCCTTGGCGTCCTCGATCAGCGCCGGGATGCGCCGCGCGCGCAGGCGCAGCAGCCGGAACACCGGCAGGTCCTGGGCATGGATGGAGAACAGCACCGGACCATGCAGGATGAAGGCCACGCGCACGCTGCTGGCGCGCTGGCCTTCGTCGCTGCTCTCGAGCAGGAAGTCGGAGCGGATGTGCAGCTCGCCGTTGTCTTCCTCGTAGAAGCGCGCCGACTCCTCAAGGTCGTCGTCGACGGCGTCGCTGGGGATCACCAGGCCGAAGCGGCGCTGCACCCAGTCCTTCTCGTCCGCGCTGGGGTCCTCCAGGTCGACCCAGACCGGGTCCAGCCCGGCCAGCGCCTCGGGGCTGGCGATCTCTTCCTGGAACAGCCGGCCGTTGGCCAGCGTGAAGACGTTGAGCATCGCGGTCGGGTCGGGCGGGGCGGCGGGCGGGCGCCGCGGCAGGCACCACGGCGGCTGGGTGGGCTGTCCGTCGCCTCGGCGGCCGGCAACGCGCGGCCGCCCGAACCGACGGTCACCGAGGTGGGCTCGGGTCCAACGGGGTCTCCAACGAGAGGGCAGACGATTATGCCCTGCACCCCCTGGGGCCCCCGGCAGCCGTGGTGCGCGGTGGCGCACGGGCATCGCGGCCCCTGCGATGGCAGACTCGGTGGCTGATGGTCTACGCAACGTCTCCCCGCCACCCCGCCGCGGCGCGCCGGCAGCGCCTGCGCTGCGCCCTGCTCGCGGGCCTGGCGCTGGTCATCGGCTTGCCGTTGCTGGCGCTGTTGCTCGCCGGCGCCGCGGCGCTGCAGCGCGAGCCCGCGGTGCTGCTGTCCGAACGCCCCGACCCCACCGACGTGGCGCGTGCCATGGCGCTGGCGCGCGCGCACGACCCGCGCCGCGCCACGCCGGGGGCGGTGAGCGCGCTGTCGCTGGCCCCACGCGATCTGGAGCTGCTGCTCAACCATGCGGCGCAGCGCCGGCTGGGGGCGCTGTTCCGCGTGCAGCTGGAGCGTGGCGCGGCCACGCTGACGGTCAGCGCGCGCGCCCCGGCCAACCCCTTCGGCCGCTGGCTCAACGCCGAGCTGCGGCTGACCCAGACCCCCGGCTGGCCGCAGGTGGCCGAGTGGCGGCTAGGCCGCCTGCCGCTGCCGGCGGCGCTGGCACCCTGGCTGCTGCCGCGGCTGGCGCAGCAGGCCGGGGTGGCCCGTGAGCTGCAGCTGGCGCAGCAGGTGCTGAAGCGCGTGCAGTTCTCGCCCCAGCGGCTGCAACTGGTCTACGCCTGGCCCGGCGCGCAGCCCGAACAGGTGCTGGCCGAGCTGGTGCCGCCCGATGAGCAGGCGCGCCTGCGCGCCTACAGCGACCGGCTGGCGCAGACCGTGACCCAGTTGCCGCCGGACCAGCATGCGGTGTCGCTGGCGCCGCTGCTGGCGCCGATGTTCGAGCTGGCCCAGGAACGCAGCGCCGCCGGCGGCGACGCGGCCGCCGAGAACCGCAGCGCGATCCTGTTGCTGGCGCTGTACGCCATCGGCCGCAACGCCGAGTCGGTGCTGCCGGCGGCGCGCGAGTGGGACCGCGCGCGCCCGCTGCGCGTGCTGCTGGCCGGGCGCGAGGACTTTCCCAAGCACCTGCTGGTGTCGGCGGCCATCGCCGCCGAGTGCACCGGCCCGCTGGCCGATGCCGTGGGCCTGTACAAGGAGGCGCTGGATGCGCGCGGCGGCAGCGGCTACAGCTTCAACGACATCGCCGCCAACCGCGCCGGCGTGCGTCTGGGCGAACTGGCGCTTGCCGCACCGCGGCGGCTGCAGGCGCTGCTGGCAGGCGGCGTGGCCGAGGCGGCCTTCATGCCCGCCGTCGACGACCTGCCCGAGCACCTCAGCCCCGCCGAGCTGCAGCGCCGCTACGGCGGCACCGACGGCGCCGGCTACCGTGCGCTGATGGCCGACATCGAGCGCCGTGTCGCCGAGCTGGCGCTGTACCGCGCCGGGCCGGCGGCCGCCGCCGCGCTGCCGCGCGGCACCGGCACCTGAAGCCGTCGATTCACGCAGCCCTGTCGCGCGCACCCGGGCCGGCACCCGCCACCAGGTCGAAGCGGAACAGGCGGCACTCGATGGCGCCGTTCCACATCGGCACGCGGCGGCTCTCCTTCAGCCGCAGCAGCCCGGGCAGGCCCATCTCGGGGCTCAGCAGCCAGGCGGTCCAGCCGGCGTAGTGGCGCTTCCAGTGCGCCGCCAGGCCGGCGTAGAAGGCGGCGGCGTCGCCGCCATCGGCGAAGCCCTCGCGCGGTGCGTGCGATGCCACCGCCCGGCCGTCGTCCTGTTCGCCGCGGCCCTGGCCCCGCCCCTTGGGCGAGATGCGCTCGCCGTAGGGCGGGTTCAGCATCAGCGTGCCGGCCTCGGCCGGCGGCGGGCGCTGCTGCGCGTCGGCGGTCTTGAAGCTGATGGCGCGGGCCACGCCGGCGCGCTCGGCGTTGCGCGTGGCGAAGTCGGTCATGCGGAAACTGACGTCGCCGGCAAACACCGCCACCGCCGGCGCATGCACACGCGCGCGGGCGTCGCGCTGCATCGCCGCCCAGGCCGGCGCGTGCTCGCGGAACGGCGCCAGGCGCTCGAAGGCGAAGCGGCGCTGCAGCCCGGGCGCGATGCCGCAGGCGATCAGCGCCGCCTCGATGGCGATGGTGCCGGCGCCGCAGCAGGGGTCGAGCAGCGGGCCGTCCTCGGCGCGGCCCGACCAGCCGGCGGCGGCCAGCATCGCCGCGGCCAGCGTCTCCTTCAGCGGCGCCTCGCCGGTGTCCTGGCGCCAGCCGCGCTTGAACAGCGGCGCGCCCGACAGGTCGGCGTACAGGGTGGCGTGCTCGGGCCCGAGGAACAGTTGGATGGCCAGGTCGGGGTCGCGCGTGTCGACGCTGGGCCGCGCGCCGGTCTCGTCGCGCAGGCGGTCGCAGACGGCGTCCTTGATGCGCAGCGCGGCGAAGTTCAGGCTCTTCAGCGGGCAGCGGTGGGCCGAGACGTCCACGCGCAGCGTCTGCGCCGGCGTGATCCAGCGGCCCCAGGCGATGTCGCGGGCCAGCGCGTAGAGATCGTCCTCGCTGCGGTAGGGCGCATCGGCCAGCGGCCACAGCACGCGCTGCGCGATGCGGCTCTCGAGGTTGAGGCGCATCGCCAGCGCCTCGTCGCCGTCGACCCAGACGCCGCCGCGGCCGGTGTCGGCGGTGCGGCCGGCGATGCGCGCCACCTCGTCGGCCAGCAAGGCCTCGGCGCCGCCGGCGCAGGGCAGGAACAGCGCCGTCATCCGGCGAACCGGCGCGCGCGCGCAGCGACAAGCCTGGGGGCCGACACGGCCGGGCGCCGGGCCGCCCCAAGCCCGGCCAGCCCCAGGGGCCCGAGCCGGGCCCCTTCGTGGCCCTGGGGGTGGCGAAGGCGCGCAGCGACAAGCCTGGGGGTCGACCCGCTCCCCGCCGGGCCGCCCCAAGGGGAGCGGAGCCCCCAGGGCACCGAAGGGGCCCCTGCGGGACCCTTGGGGTGGCGAAGGCGCGCAGCGACAAGCCTGGGGGTCGACCCGCTCCCCGCCGGGCCGCCCCAAGGGGAGCGGAGCCCCCAGGGCACCGAAGGGGCCCCTGCGGGACCCTTGGGGTGGCGAAGGCGCGCAGCGACAAGCCTGGGGGTCGACCCGCTCCCCGCCGGGCCGCCCCAAGGGGAGCGGAGCCCCCCCGGGGGGTGGCGAAGGCGCGCAGCGACGAGCCTGGGGGTCAAGTTCATATCGCCTTGCGCTGCGAGGCCGGCGCGATCTTCAGCGACTCGCGGTACTTGGCCACCGTGCGCCGGGCGACCTGGATGCCCTGCTCCTCGAGCATCTGGCTGAGCTGGCTGTCGGACAGCGGCTTCTTCGCGTTCTCGGCCGAGACGAACTGCTGGATCAGCGCGCGCACCGCGGTGCTGCTCGCGTTGCCGCCGGCCTCGGTGTTCAGCGACGAGCCGAAGAAGTACTTCAGTTCGAAGGTGCCCAGCGCGGTGGCCATGTACTTGGCGGTGGTCACGCGCGAGATGGTGCTTTCGTGCAGCCCCAGCTCGTCGGCGATCTCGCGCAGCACCAGCGGCTTCATCGCGATGTCGCCGTGGGTGAAGAAGGCCTTCTGCCGCTCGCAGATGGCCTGGCTGACGCGCAGGATGGTGTCGAAGCGCTGCTGGATGTTCTTGACGAACCAGCGTGCCTCCTGCAGCCGGCCCGACAGCGCGGCCGGCGCCGGCGAGCCGCGCTGGCCGCGGATGGCGGCGGCGTACAGGTCGTTGATGCGCAGCTTGGGCATCGCGTCGGGGTTCAGCGTGACCGACAGGCCACGCCCCGTCTTGCGCACGATCACGTCGGGCACGATGGGTGTGGCGGCATCGTCGCCGAAGGCGCGGCCGGGCTTGGGCTCGCAGGCCACGATCAGCGCCTGCGCGTCGCGCACCTGCGCCTCGTTGGCGCCGGTCAGTGCGATGAGCCGGCGCACGTCGCGCCGCGCCAGCAGCCCCAGGTAGTCGCGCGAGATGCGCAGCGCCAGCTCGCGCGCCGCGCAGCGCGGCGTCTGCAGCAGCTGCAGCTGCAGGCACTCGCCCAGGTCGCGCGCGCCCACGCCGGTGGGCTCCAGGCTCTGCAGCCAGCGCAGCGCACAACGCAGCTTGTCCAGCAGCTCGTCGGCGGGCTGGCCGGTGAGCTCAGCCAGCGCCGGTGCCAGGTCCTCCAGCGTGTCGGCGAGGTAGCCGTCGGCATCGAGCGACTCGATCAGCACCTCGACCAGCGCGCGGTCCTCGTCCTGCAGGCGCATGCCGGCGAGCTGCTGGCGCAGGTGCTCGCCCAGCGACACGGCAGCGCTGCGGCGGTCGCCGGCCTCGCCGTCGTCGCCCTCGGGTGCGGGGCCGGCGGCGGCCAGCGACGGTGTCTCGCGGATGCCGTCGAAGTCGTCGCCCTCGGTGCCGTTGGCCCAGTCGTCGCGCTCGGAGGTGCCGAAGTCCTCGGCGCGGATCTCGGCCGCGCCGGCGTCATCGTCGCCGCCCGCGGCGCCGGGGCCGTCTGCGCCATCGGCCTCGGCGCGGCCGTCCACGGCGCTGCGCTCGGCGGGCAGGTCGTAGGGCGTGGCCTCGTCCTCGTCCTCGCGCTCGAGGAAGGGGTTCTCCTCGAGCATCTGGCTCACCTCCTGGTGCAGCTCCAGCGTCGAGAGCTGCAGCAGCCGGATCGACTGCTGCAGCTGCGGCGTCAGCGCCAGGTGCTGCGAGAGGCGGACCTGCAGCGACGGCTTCATGCGAGCCCCCGAGGCACGGCCAGGACGCACAGCGCCAAGCCTGGGGGCCACCCGGTTCCCCGCCGGGCCGCCCCAAGGGGCACCGAGCCCCCCTGGGGGGTAGCGAAGGCGCGCAGCGACAAGCCTGGGGGCTCCAGGGTCTCCCGCCGGGCCGCCCCAAGGGAGACCAAGCCCCCTCGGGGGGTGGCGCGGTCGCGCAGCGACAAGCCTGGGGGCCCCATCACATTCTGAAGTGCTCGCCCAGGTACACCTTGCGCACCTCGGCGTTGTCGACGATGTCCTGCGGCCGGCCCTCGGCCAGCACGCGCCCGTCGCTGATGATGTAGGCGCGGTCGCAGATGCCCAGCGTTTCGCGCACGTTGTGGTCGGTGATCAGCACCCCGATGCCGCGCTGGCGCAGGAAACCGATGATGCGCTGGATCTCGATCACCGCGATCGGGTCGACGCCGGCGAAGGGCTCGTCGAGCAGGATGAAACGCGGCTGGGTGGCCAACGCGCGGGCGATCTCCACGCGCCGCCGCTCGCCGCCCGACAGCGACGGCGCCGGGCTGTCGCGCAGCTTCTCGATGGCCAGGTCGTGCAGCAGGCCGGCCAGCAGCTCGCGCACGCGCGCCGGCGGCAGCGGCCGGCCGTCGGGGCCGCGCTGCAGTTCCAGCACCGCCTGGATGTTCTCGGCCACCGTCAGCTTGCGGAAGATCGAGGCTTCCTGCGGCAGGTAGCTCAGGCCCAGCCGCGAGCGGTGGTGGATGGGCAGGTCCTGCACCTCGCGGCCGTCGATGCGGATCAGGCCCTCGTCGGCGCGCACCAGGCCGACCACCATGTAGAAGGTGGTGGTCTTGCCGGCGCCGTTCGGGCCGAGCAGCCCCACCACCTCGCCGGCGCCCACCGCCAGGTGCACGTCGTGGACCACGGTGCGCGGGCCGTAGCGCTTCTTCAGGCGCTCGGCCTCGAGGCGGCTGACCGGCGCGCCGCCGCGCTGCCCAGGCGCCGGACCGGCCATCGCTTCCGCGGTCTCGCTGCGCAAGTTCATCAGCGCGGCGGCCCGGGCGGCCGGCTGGGCTGCAGCGGCGTGCCCGCGGCAGGTGCCGACGCCGGCTCGGCACGCGGGCTCAGCACCGCGCGCAGCCGGCCACCGGGGTTGGCCGCGGTGCGCTGCCCGCCCTCGACGCTGAACTGCTCGCTGCCGTTGTCCCAGGCGATGCTGGCGCCGCTGACCTCGTCGGCCACCTGGCCGCCGCGCAGGCGGCGCAGCACCGCCGCGCCCACCAGGCGCAGCGTGTCGGCGCGGCCATCGAACTCGATGCGCTCGGCGCTGCCCTCCAGCACCTCGTCAGGGCGGTCGCTGCGCTGACGCCAGGTGGCCGGGCGCTCGGCGCTGCCTGCGGCGATGGCGGCGCGGTAGCCGTCGGGCAGCACACGCAGCTCCACGCGCTCGGCGCGCAGCACCATCGAGCCCTGGCTGACGACGACGTTGCCGCTCAAGGTGCCCACCTGGCGCACGCCGTCGAAGTTGGCCGCCTGGTCGGCCTCGATGACGTAGGGCTTGCTGCGGTCGGCCTTCTCGGCCGCCACGGGCAGCGCCGTGAACAGGACAGCGGCCACCAGGGTCCACAGCGCCAACGCGAGGCGGTGCGCCGGCGCGCGCATGCGGGGGCGCACCGAGGCGGCGTCAGAGGTGGGGCGGGGCTGGGGCACGGGCGTTTGCGGCACGGAACTTGCAGAAAATTCTATCTGCAAGCCCGTTGCGCGCTGCCCACGCAGGGCGGCAAACCCACCCGGGGCGTGAATTCGGTCCGCCGCACCGGGTGGCGGCCGGCGCGCCTGCCCAGCGCGGGGCGGCGCACCAGGGGCTCAGTCTCGCCGGCCGCGCTCGCGCTGGCAGGCGCTCGCCCTTCGCCAGGCACGCACCTGTCCGCAGGGGACAGGTGCCTGTCCGGGCTCAGCCGCCGCTGCGGACCTTCTGGATCAGGTGGTCGACGACGGCCAGCGCCGCCTCGTTGCTGCCGGCCAGCGCGCCACCGGTGTAGTAGCGGCCCTGCACGCCCAGCGTGGGCACGCCGTCGATCTTGTAGGCCTCGGACAGCTGGCGCGCGCGCGTCGCCTTGGTGTTCACGCCAAATCCCTTGAAGGCGGCCTGGAACTTGGCTGCATCGCCGCCGCTGGCGCCGACGAACTCGACGATCTCCTTCTCGGACAGCAGGCGCTTGCCCTGCAGGTGCATCGCGGCGAAGACCTTGCGGTGCAGCGCATGCAGCTGGCCGGTCTCTTCCAGTGCGTAGTACAGCTTCTGGTGCATCTGGTGCATGGGCGAGAAGCCCACCGGCACCTGGCGGAAGGCCACGTCGGGGGCGATGCGCTTGGCCCAGGCCTCGATGGCCGGCTCGAAGGCGTTGCAGTGCGGGCAGCCGTACCAGAAGAACTCGACGACCTCGATCTTCTTGTCGGGCGAAGGCAGCGTCACCGGCGCGGCGCTGGACAGCTTCACGTAGTGGCGGCCCTCGACGGGCGCCTGCGCCCGCGCCGTGCCGGCTGCCGCCAGGCCGAGGCCGGCCACGGCCGCCTGGGCCAGCACCTGCTTGGAAAACTCGCGCCGCTTCATCAGTTCGTTCCTCTCTCGCTGTTCGGACGCCGGGGTGGAGTCGACGCCCGCGGGGTTGGTTCCGCGCGCCGCGCGGCCGGGGTCGGGCCGTCGTTCAGGGCCGCTCGACGCGCACGATCTGCGCCTCGATCTGCTGTTCCTTCAGCCGGGCCTGCGTGGCCTCGGCCTCCTCGCGGGTCTCGAACGGGCCCAGGCGCACACGGTACACGGTGCGCCCCACCGACTCGCGCTCGGTGATGCGCGCGATCTGGCCGATCAGCGCCAGCTTGGCGCGCTGCTGCTCGGCGTCCTCGGTGCGCGTGTACGCACCGGCCTGGACGACGAACACATAGGGCTCGGCCGCCGAGGCCTTGGCCGCGGCCGGCGCGGCGGCCGTGGCCGGCGCCTGCGTGCCGGGGGCGATGCCCGGCGAGCTCAGCTGCGGGCCGGCCGGCGGGGCAGGCTGCGCCGGCGCCGAGGCGACGCCGACCACGCCCGAGGCCGCCGCCCCCGGGCGCTTGCCGGCCAGCGGGCCGTTGGGGTCCCAGTTGCGGTTGCGCTGCGCCTCGGCATCGTCCTGCGCCGCGCTGCGCTGCGGCAGCTTGTCGATGAAGGGCACTGGCGCCTTGGTGATGTACAGCGCCACCGCCAGCGACAGGGCCAGGCCGATCAGCAGCCCGGTGATCAGCCCGACGGCGAAGCCGCCGCGCTGGCTGCCCTTCTTTGCAGGGCCGGCGAGGGTCTTGGCGGTCTTGCCGCTCATGCGTTCTCCTGTTCGGTGGCGGCCTCGTCGCGGGCCATGGCTTCGGGGGCCGACACGCCCAGCAGCGCCAGCGCATTGCGCAGCACCTGCGCCGTGGCCTGCAGCAGTGCCATGCGGGCGCGGGCCAGCGCCGCGTCGGCGACGAGGAAGCGCTCGGCGGCGTAGTAGGCGTGGAAGGCGGCGGCCAGGTCGCGCAGGTAGAAGGCCACGTCGTGCGGGGCCAGGTCGGCGGCGGCGCGCTGCAGCATGCCGGGGTAGTCGGCCAGCCTGAGCATCAGCGCGGCCTCGGTGGGGGCGCTGAGCAACGCCAGGTCGGCGCCGGCCAGGTCCCGCGTCGCGTGCTGCCCGGCGCGCTCGCGGTACTGCGCCAGCACCGAGCAGATGCGCGCATGCGCGTACTGCACGTAGTAGACCGGGTTCTCGTCGCTGGCCTTCAGCGCCAGGTCGACGTCGAAGACGAACTCGGTGTCGGCCTTGCGGCTGACGAGGAAGAAGCGCACCGCGTCGCGGCTGGTCCAGTCGATCAGGTCGCGCAGCGTGACGTAGCTGCCGGCGCGCTTGCTCAGCTTCACCTCCTGGTCGCCCTTCATCACGGTGACCATCTTGTGCAGCAGGTAGTCGGGGTAGCCGGCCGGGATGCCCAGGCCCAGCGCCTGCAGGCCCGCGCGCACGCGGGCCACGGTGCCGTGGTGGTCGCTGCCCTGCACGTTGATGACCTTGGCGAAGCCGCGCTGCCACTTGTGCGCGTGGTAGGCCACGTCGGGCACGAAGTAGGTGTAGCCGCCGTCGGACTTGCGCATCACGCGGTCCTTGTCGTCACCGTAGTCGGTGCTGCGCAGCCACAGCGCGCCCTCGTGCTCGTAGGTCTTGCCCGAGGCGATGAGCGCGGCGACGGTGGCCTCGACGCGGCCGTCGCTGTACAGGCCGCTCTCCAGGTAGTAGTGGTCGAAGCGCACGCCGAAGGCGCGCAGGTCCAGGTCCTGCTCGTGGCGCAGGTAGGCCACGGCGAACTGGCGGATGCCGTCGAGGTCGTCGATGTCGCCGCTGGCGGTGTAGCTGCGGTCGTCGGCGCTGACCGTGGCGCGGGCGCGGAAGGCGTCGGCGATGTCCTGGATGTAGTCGCCGTTGTAGGCCGCCTCGGGCCAGCCGGCGTCGCCGGGCTTGAGGCCGCGCAGCCGGCACTGCACGCTGTGCGCCAGCGTGGCGATCTGCACGCCGGCGTCGTTGTAATAGAACTCGCGGTGCACCGCCCAGCCCTGGGTGGCGAGCAGCTTGCAGACGCTGTCGCCCAACGCGCCCTGGCGGCCATGGCCCACGTGCAGCGGCCCGGTGGGGTTGGCCGAGACGAACTCGACCATCACCCGCCGACCTGGCTCGTCGGTGCGCGCCGGCTGCTGGCCGAAGGCCTCGCCGGCGGCCAGCACCTCGGCCACCACCGCCTGCTTGGCGGCATCGGTCAGGCGCAGGTTGATGAAGCCGGGGCCGGCGATCTCCAGCGCCGCCACCCAGCGTTGCACCGCCGGCTGCGCCTGCAGCGCCTGCACCAGGGCCGCGGCCAGCTCGCGCGGGTTCTGCTTCAGCGCGCGCGCCAGCGGCATCGCGGCGGTGATGGCCAGGTCGCCATGGGCGGCCTGCTTGGGCGACTCGAACTCGGCCGCCGGGGCGGCGTCGCCGGCCAGCGCGGCCAGCGCCGCCTGCAGCGCCTGGCGCAGCTCCTGCTTGGCTTGGATCATTGCCCAGATTCTACGGGCCGCCCCTGGGCCGGGCCGGTGGCGCAGCGCCCGTCACCCGCCGGCGCGACGGCCCGAACAGCAGGGACATCCGGTCGCTGTTCGCCGGCTCCCGGCGCGTGGACCAGGGCACCATCGTCGCGCGCCGTACCCGTGCCAGCGCCCCTTGGCGTCCGCGCGACCCGTTCGCCCCCATGCCCAGCCCGCAAGCCCTCGCCTCCGCTGCGTCCGTCACCGCGGCCGACCTGCCCGCGCAGATCGGCAAGTACCGGGTGCTGTCCAAGATCGGCGAGGGCTCGACCAGCGAGGTCTTCCTGGCCCACGACGACTTCGCCGGCCGCGCCGTGGCGATCAAGCGCGTGCGCCCGGCGCTGCTGCCCGACACCCGCGAGGCGCACTTCCAGCAGCGCTTCTTCGCCGCCGAGGCGGCGCTGGTGGGCCGGCTGCAGCACCCCAACGTGGTCCAGCTGTTCGACGCCGCCAGCGACGAGCAGGGCAGCTACCTGGTGATGGAGCATGTGCCCGGCGTGACGCTGCGCCGCTTCTGCCGCGCCGACCAGCTGCTGCCGGTGGCGCAGGTCGTCGAGATCGGCTTCAAGTGCGCGATGGCGCTGGGCTACTGCTTCCGCCAGGGCCTGATCCACCGCGACGTCAAGCCGGCCAACCTGCTGGCCACGCTGGACGGCGAGCGCATCGCCGACATCAAGGTCAGCGACTTCGGCAGCGTCTTCAACCTCAGCGCCGAGCACACCCAGATCTACCGCGTCGGCTCGCTGGCCTACATGTCGCCCGAGCAGCTGGACGGCGACACGCTGGACTGCCGCGCCGACATCTACTCCTTGTCGGCGGTGCTGTACCACCTGCTGGCCGGGCGCCCGCCCTTCGACGCCCAGCAGCAGCAGGCCATCATGCACCAGATCTTCAACGCCACGCCGCCGCCGCTGGCCTCGCTGCGCGAGGGCCTGCCACCGGCGCTGGTGGCGCTGGTCGAGGCCGGGCTGTCCAAGCGGCGCGAGCAGCGCCCGGCGGACTGGGACCGCTTTGCCAAGGCGCTGTCGGCACTGGGTGCCGCCGGCCCCGGTCCCGAGGCCGCCGGCAGCCTGCAGGCCGTGCGCGACAGCGAGCGCTTCGCGCTGCTGCGTGGGCTGGAATTCTTTGCCGGCTTCGACGACGTCGAGCTGTGGGAGGTGGTGCGCCGCGCCGACTGGCAGCGCCACCCGTTCGGCCATGCCCTGTACCGCAAGGGCGAGCGCGGCAACAGCTTCCACATCATCACCCAGGGCCGCATCGAGGTGTACCGCGACGGTCGCTCGGTGGCCAGCCTGGGCGCCGGCACCTCGGTGGGCGAGATGGCCTACCTGGCGCCCAACCCGGCGCTGGGCACCCACAGCGTGGACGTGCTGGTGGCCGAGCCGGCGACGACGCTGTCGTTCACGCCCGAGAGCCTGGCCGCGCTGTCGCTGGCCACCCGGCACCGCTTCGACAAGGCCTTCATCGAGGTGCTGGTGCGCCGCCTGCACGCGGCGCACGAGTCCATGGCCCACCCCCGGCGCATTCTCTGAGAGCCCGCGCGGCTTCTGCCGCGCGGGCTCTCAGGGAATGCACTCTGCCTCCGGCTCCCCCGAGCCCCCTCCAAGAAGGGGCTCCAGTTCGTCGGCCAGCACCCTCCAGCCTCCCTCCGCGAGGGAGGCTCCAGTCAGTTTGACGAACGCGATCTCGTCGCTCAGGCGTCACCGGGCGGCCATACGCCACCGGTCCGGCGCCATGCACCTGCGCGTCCACACGGCTCGGGTTCGGCTCAGCCGCGCCGCCCGCTGGCGGCGCAGCCGCCGCGGCGGTTGACAGGGTTCGCGTGGAATCGCCTGGCGCCAGCGGTTTGCGATCATCGCCGCGCGGCCGGCGCGGCCGCAGCCCCCACACCCACCCCGAGAGGACCGCTATGCGCAAGACCCCGTTCGCCGCCCTGGCCCTGCTGCTGTCGCTGGCGCTGCCGGCCCATGCCGGCAACGCTGCCTGCGAGGCCAAGGCCGCCGAGAAGAAGCTGGCCGGCGCCGCCAAGACCAGCTTCCTGAAGAAGTGCGAGGCCGATGCCGCCGGCGGCGCCGATGCCGCGGCGGTGTGCGAGAAGTCGGCCGCCGACAAGAAGCTGGCCGGCGCGGCCAAGAACAGCCACGTCAAGAAGTGCATGGAAGACGCCGCCGGCGCGAAGAAGTAGGCGCCGCGAGGCCAGCCCGGCAAGACGGCGGGCCGCGGCCCGCCGTGCTTCATCCGGCGGCCGGGGTCTTCGCGGCGGCGTCCCAGTAGGCGGCGTCGCCGTAGCGCTGCTTCAGGTAGTCCACCCACAGCCGCACGCGCAGTGGCAGGTGCTTGCGCTGCGCGAACACGGCATAGATGCCGTTGGGCGGCGCCGCATGGTCGGCCAACACCACGCGCAGCCGGCCCTCGGCGATGTCCTGCGCCACCTCCCAGGTGCTGCGCCAGGCGATGCCCAGCCCGGCCACGCACCAGTCGTGCAGCACCTGGCCGTCGCTGCAGTCCAGCGGGCCGCCGGGGCGCAGGTGCTGCAGCGCACCGTCGATCTGGAAGGCCCAGCCACGCGGCTGGCTGGCGTCGCTGCTCAGCGTCAGGCAGTCGTGGCGCGACAGCTCGGCCGGCGTGGCCGGCGTGCCGCGCCGCGCCAGGTAGGCCGGCGCGGCCACGCACATGCGCCGGTTGTCGGCCAGGCGCACGCTGACCAGGCTGCTGTCGGGCAGGTCACCCACGCGCACCGCGCAGTCGAAGCCCTCGTTGACGATGTCGACGACGCGGTCGCTGAGGTTCAGCGACACGCTCACCTCGGGGTGGCGCAGCCGGAAGTCGGGCACCAGCGGCGCCACATGGCGGCGGCCGAAACCGGCCGGCGCGGTGATGCGCAGGTGCCCTGCGGCCTTCACCCCGCCGGCGCTGACGCTGGCCTCGGCGTTGGCCAGGTCGGCCAGCAGGCGCTGGCTGTCCTCCAGGAAGGCCGTGCCCTCGTGGGTCAGCGAGATGCGCCGCGTGGTGCGCACCAGCAGCTTCACGCCCAGGCGCTGCTCCAGCGCGTCGATGCGCCGGCCGATCACCGCCGGCGCCACGCCCTCGGCGCGCGCCGCCGCCGTCAGGCTGCCGCGGGTGGCCACGCCGACGAACGATTCAATCTGCTTCAGCCGGTCCATGCGCGGCGATTATGCCCAGCAGCCTCACCAATCCAACACTTTTGGGGCGCTTAATCTTCGTTGCTGTATCGAATAAAGTGGGGCGATGCAGCCGACCGCCGTCCTCTTCGACGCCTACGGCACCCTGTTCGACGTGCACAGCGTGGTGCAGCGGGCCGAGGCGCTGTTCCCTGGCCAGGGCCGCGCGCTGTCGCTGGCCTGGCGCGACCGCCAGATCGAGTACACCCGGCTGTGCTCGATGAGCGGCGGCGACGGCCGCCACTACCGCCCGTTCTGGGAGCTGACGCGCGCCGGCCTGCGCCATGCGGCCAAGCAACTGCAGCTGGCGCTGACGCCCGAGGGCGAGGAGGCGCTGATGCAGCAGTACCTGCGCCTGGACCCCTACCCCGAGAACGCCGAGGTGCTGCGCGAACTGCAGCGCCGCGGCGTGCCTGCCGGCATCCTCAGCAACGGCAGCCCCGAGATGCTGCAGGCCGTGGTGCAGCACGCCGGCTTCGCGCCGCTGCTGCAGCAGGTGCTCAGCGTGCAGCCGGTGCGCCGCTTCAAGACCGACCCCGCCACCTACGCGCTGGGGCCGGTGGCCTTTGCGCGGCCGGCACGCGAGATCCTCTTCGTCAGCAGCAACGGCTGGGACGCCATCGGCGCCACCTGGTACGGCTACACCACGCTGTGGGTGAACCGCAGCGGCGCGCCGCTGGAAGAACTGGACACCCCGCCCACACACACCGGCAGCAGCCTGCGCGAGGTGTTGGCGCTGCTCGGCGACTGACCTCCTTCCTCAACACCCATCCGCCCGGCCCACCATGACCGCACGCACCACGCTCCACGGCCTGCATGTCGCCGACGTGCTGAAGGACTTCATCGACCAGCGCGTGCTGCCCGGCAGCGGCCTCGACGCCGGGGCCTTCTGGCGCGGCTTCGCCGCCATCGTCCAGCAGCTGGGGCCCAAGAACGCCGCGCTGCTGGCCGAGCGCGAGCGCCTGCAGGCCGCGCTGGACGAGTGGCACACCCAGAACCCGGGGCCGGTGAAGGACCGCCGCGCCTACCGCCGCTTCCTGCGCGACATCGGCTACCTGGCGCCCGAGCCGGGCCGCGTGAAGATCAGCACGCGCAACGTCGACGCCGAGCTGGCGCGCCAGGCCGGGCCGCAGCTGGTGGTGCCCATCACCAACGCGCGTTATGCGCTGAACGCCGCCAATGCCCGCTGGGGCAGCCTGTACGACGCGCTCTACGGCACCGACGCGCTGGGCCTGGGCCCGGCGCCGGGCGGCGGCTACGACGCGGCGCGCGGGGCCAAGGTCATCGAGTACGCACGCCATGTGCTGGACCGCTGCGCGCCGCTGAAGAAGGGCTCGCACCTGGACAGCGAGGCCTACCGCGTCATCGACGGCGTGCTGCGCGTCGAGTTCGCCGGCGGCGGGCACAGCACGCTGAAGAACGGCAAGCAGTTCGTCGGCTACCAGGGCCCGGCCGGCGCGCCCAGCGCCGTGCTGCTGGTGCACCACGGGCTGCACCTGGAGATCCAGATCGACCGCGGCTCGCCCATCGGCAAGACCGATGCCGCCGGCGTCAAGGACCTGGTGCTGGAGGCGGCGCTCTCCACCATCCTCGACCTCGAGGACTCGGTGGCCGTGGTCGACGCCGAGGACAAGGTGCAGGCCTACGGCAACTGGCTGGGCATCGTCGAGGGCACCCTCACCGAGGAGCTGAAGAAGGGCGGCCAGACCATCACCCGGCGCCTGGCGCCCGACCGCGTCTACGCCGACCCCAAGGGCATGCCCATCTCGCGCCACGGCCGCTCGCTGCTGTTCGTGCGCAACGTCGGCCACCTGATGACCCACCCGGCCATCCTGTGGGGCGACGACCCGGCCAACCCGCGCGAGATCCCCGAGGGCATCCTCGACGCCGTGGTCACCACCGCCATCGCGATGCGCGACCTGGCCACGCGGCGCAACAGCCGCACGGGCAGCATCTACATCGTCAAGCCCAAGATGCACGGCCCGGCCGAGGTGGCCTTCGCCGACGAGCTGTTCGGCCGCGTCGAGCGCCTGCTGGGCCTGCCCAGGCACACGGTGAAGCTGGGCATCATGGACGAGGAGCGCCGCACCAGCGTCAACCTGAAGGCCTGCATCGCCGCCGCCGCCAACCGCGTGGCCTTCATCAACACCGGCTTCCTCGACCGCACCGGCGACGAGATGCACACCGCCATGCTGGCCGGCCCCATGGTGCGCAAGGGCGACATGAAAGCCAGCGCCTGGATCCAGGCCTACGAGCGCAACAACGTGCTGGTGGGCCTGGGCTGCGGGCTGCGCGGCAAGGCGCAGATCGGCAAGGGCATGTGGGCCATGCCCGACCTGATGCAGGCCATGCTGCAGCAAAAAGTGGCCCACCCCCGCGCCGGCGCCAACACCGCCTGGGTCCCGAGCCCGACGGCGGCCACGCTGCATGCGCTGCACTACCACCAGGTCGAGGTGGTGGCGGTGCAGAAGGAACTCGAGGCCATCGACGCCGACGGAGAGCGCGACGCCCTGCTCGACGGCCTGCTCACCGTGCCGGTGGCGCCCAGGCCGGACTGGAGCGACGCCGAGATCCGCCAGGAGCTGGAGAACAACGCCCAGGGCATCCTGGGCTACGTCGTGCGCTGGGTGCAGCAGGGCATAGGCTGCAGCAAGGTGCCCGACATCCACGACGTGGGCCTGATGGAGGACCGCGCCACGCTGCGCATCAGCAGCCAGCACATCTGCAACTGGCTGCTGCATGGCGTGGTCTCGCGCCAGCAGGTGCTGGCCACCTTCAAGCGCATGGCCAAGGTGGTGGACCGGCAGAACGCGGGCGACCCCGCCTACCGCCCGATGGCGCCGGACTTTGCCAACAGCGCCGCCTTCCAGGCCGCCTGCGACCTGGTCTTCGAGGGCCTGACCCAGCCCAGCGGCTACACCGAGCCGCTGCTGCATGCCTGGCGGCTGAAGGTCAAGGCGGCTCGGTCTGCCTGATGCGCGAGCCGCTGCTGCATGCCTGGCGGCTGAAGGTCAAGGCGGCTCGGGCCTCGTGATCCTCGGCGGCGGCAGGCCCTGGCGATGGCGGGCCGCCTGCTGATTCTGCTGGCCTGCCTGGTGGCCGGTGGCGCCATCGCCGCCGCCGGCCTGCTGCTGCACGGCCACCCGGGCTGGGCGCTGGCGATCCCCGCCGCACTGGTGGCCGGCTGGTGGGCGCTGGCCGACCCGACGCGCTGCGCGCGGCCGCCGCGCCGCCGACATGCCGCGGCGGCGCCGCGATGCCCCCACTGAGGGCGAGCCCGCCTTGCGCCGCCCCGTGGCTTGGCCAGAATGCCGGCAGTCTCCGTGAAGCCCCCGACCCCTGCCGTGAACCCCCGCCTCCGCCTCGGCCTGGCCGTGCTGTGCGGCGCGGTGGTCGCCTTCCTGATCGTGGCGGTGATCGAGGCGCTGGGCCACTTCTTCTACCCGCCGCCGCCGCTGGACCTGCGCCGTCCGGAGCTGCTGCGCGCACAGATGCTGGCGCTGCCGCTGGGCGCCTTCCTGTGGGTGCTGGCGGCCTGGGTGCTGGCCAGCTTCTGCGGCGCCGTGGTGGCGTCGCTGGTGGCGCGGCGGCGCCTGCTGCTGGTGGCGGCGGTGGTCAGCGCGCTGCTGATGGTGGCGGTGCTGGCCACCCTGGTGTCGATCCCGCACCCGGTGTGGTTCGTCGTCAGTTCGCTGGTCGCCGTGCCTGCCGTGGCCTATGTGGCCGCCGGCGTGGCCCAGGGCCTGATCGCGCGGCGCGGGTAAACCCGGCGGGCCGAGCCACCGCATCACAAATCCTGATTGGCAGGGGCGCGGCGCGCCGCTTATGGTCCGGCCCCGACAAGACCGATCCGGAGACAAGCCGATGCACCCGTCCCGTCAATCCGCGCGCAGGCCGCTGCGCCCGTGGGCCCCTGTTGCCCTGGCCCTCGCCCTGGCCGGCGCCGGGTCCGCCGCGCTGGCCGGCACCGTCACCGTGGTCACCAGCTTCCCCAAGGAACTGACGCAGGCCTACAAGTCGGCCTTCGAGAAAGCCCACCCGACGATCAGGCTCGAGATCCTGAACAAGAACACGGTGCAGGGCATCGCCTACGTGCGCGAGCTGCCCGCCGGCCAGCGCCCCGACATCTTCTGGGCCTCTGCGCCCGACGCCTTCGAGGTGCTGGCCGGGCTCAAGCTGCTGGACAACGTGGCCGCGCTGGCCAACAAGGCGGCGCCGGCCAAGGTCGGCAACTACCCGATCAACCACCCCGGCGGCCTGTACCTGGGGCAGGCGCTGGCCGGCTACGGGCTGATGTGGAACACGCGCTACATGGCGGCGCACAAGCTGCCCGCGCCGCGCCAGTGGGCCGAGCTGATCAAGCCGGTCTACTTCGGCCATGTGGCGATGAGCTCGCCGTCGCGCTCGGGCACCACCCACCTCACGGTGGAGACGCTGCTGCAGGGCGAGGGCTGGGACAAGGGCTGGAGCCAGCTGCTGCAGATCGCCGGCAACTGCGCCGCCATCACCGAGCGCAGCTTCGGCGTGCCCGACGGCGTCAACAACGGCCAGTTCGGCATCGGCCTGGTGATCGACTTCTTCGGCCTGGCCGGCAAGTACAGCGGCTTCCCGGTCGAGTTCGCCTACCCCGACGTGACCGCCGTGGTGCCGGCCAACATCGGCCTGGTGGCCGGCGGCAAGAACGCCGACGAGGCGAAGAAGTTCATCGCCTACACCGTCAGCGCCGAAGGCCAGCAGCTGCTCTACGACCCGAAGATCTCGCGCCTGCCCATCCTGCCGCCCGAGCAGATGGGCGGCAAGGCGCCGGCCGGCTACCCCAACCCCTTCGAGATCGCCAAGCGCGCCAAGGTGCAGTTCGACAGCGACCTGTCCGAGTCGCGCTACAACGTGGTCTCGGCGCTGTTCGACCAGACCATCACCTTCCGCCTGAAGGAACTGCAGGCCGCCACCAAGGCCATCCACGCCGCCGAGGCGGCGCTGGCGAAGAAGCCCAGCGCCGCCGGCGCCGCGCTGCTCAAGCAGGCCCGCGAGACGGCCTACGCGCCGGTGGTGGGCCAGCGTCTGGCCGCCGACAAGGACTTCCTGTCGCTGTTCACGCAGAACAAGAAGGACGCCGCGGTGAACAAGCAGGTCACCGGGCTGGAGGACCGCTGGAACCGCGAAGCGCGCGAGAACTACGAGCGCGCCCGCCAGCTCGCCGAGCAGGCGCTGGCCGCGGCGCGCTGAGCACGGCCGGCGCACCACCCGCGTCATCACCATGGCGATGTTCAACGCCGCGGCGCGGCCGCGGCCCGGGGTCTGGCTTGCCGGCGCGCTGGTGCTGGCCTTCCTGCTGCTGTTCCTCGTGCTGCCGGTGGCGCAGGTCTTCGTCACCGCCTTCGTCGAGGTCGACGGCGGGCTGACGCTGGGCCACTTCGGCGCCTTCTTCGGCCAGGGGCTGATGCGCGAGGCCTTCTTCAACAGCCTCTACGTGGCCACGATGTCGGCGCTGTGGGCGGCGGTGATCGCCGTGCCGCTGGCCTACTTCACGGTGCGCTTCCGCTTCCGCGGCGCGCTGCTGATCCAGACCCTGGGCGTGCTGCCGCTGATCATGCCGCCCTTCGTCGGCGCGGTGGCGCTGCAGCTGATCTTCGGCCGCTCGGGCTCGATCAACCTGCTGCTCGGGGAGTGGTTCGGCATCAACCTGCCGATCATGGAGGGCCTGAACGGCGTGGTCTTCGTCGAGGCCATCCACTACTTCCCGTTCATCCTGATGAACCTCACCGTGGCGCTGCGCAACATCGACGGCGCGATGGAGGAGGCGGCGCTGAACCTGGGCTGCCGCGGCTGGCGCCTGTTCTGGCGCGTGATCTTCCCGCTGGCGCTGCCGGGCTTCGTCGCCGGCGCGTCATTGGTGTTCGTGAAGGTCTTCGACGACCTCGGCACGCCGCTGGTGATGGGCCAGACCAACCTGCTGGCGCCGCAGGCCTACCTGCGCATCACGCAGGTGGGGCTGGAAGACCCGCTGGGCTACGTGATCAGCGTGATCATGATCGCCTTCTCGATCGCCGCGATGGCGCTGTCGGCCTGGGTGCTGAAGGGCCGCGACTACGCGACGCTGCAGAAGGGCGGCAGCGGCCTGCAGCAGCGCCAGCTGTCGCCGCTGGCCAGCCTGGCCGCCTATGGCTGGATCTTCGTCGTGCTGCTGGTCACGCTGTCGCCGCACATCGGTGTGCTGCTGCTGTCCTTCGCCCAGGTCTGGAGCTTCTCGCCGCTGCCCGACGCCTACACGCTGGCGCACTACGCCACCGTGTTCCAGGACAGCAGCGGGATGATCAAGAACACGCTGCTGTACTGCGGCCTGGCCGCCGGCATCGACGTGCTGCTGGGGGTGACCATCGCCTACCTGATCCTGCGCACGCGGCTGCCGGCGCGGCAGTGGCTGGACTGGATCGCCACCGCGTCGCTGGCGGTGCCGGGCATCGTGCTGGCGATCGGCTTCCTGCGCCTGTACAAGGGCGTGCTGGTGCCCGGCACCGAGGTGCTGCTCACCGGCACCTGGGTGATGATCATGCTGGCCTACGCCGTGCGCCGCCTGCCCTATGCGCTGCGCAGCTGCATCGCGGCGCTGCAGCAGCTGCATGTGTCGCTGGAGGAGGCCGCCGAGAGCCTGGGCGCGACCCAGCTGCGCACCATCCGCCGCGTGGTGGTGCCGCTGATGGCCGGCGGCATCCTGGCCGGCTTCGTCACCAGCTTCATCACCGCCGCCGTCGAGCTGTCGGCGACCATCCTGCTGACCAGCGCCGAGAGCCAGGCGCCGATGAGCTACGGCATCTACCTGTACATGCAGAGCGTGGCCGGGCGCGGCCCGGGCGCGGCGCTGGGCGTGCTGGCCATCGTCGTCGTCGCGCTGGGCACCTACGCCTCGCACCGCGTGGTCGAGCGCACGCAGCGCCGGCTGGCGCCGCAGAAGTCGGAGAGCGCATGAAGAAAGTCAGCGTCCAGTGCCGCGGGCTGCGGCTGGCCTACGACCGCACCGAGGTGCTCAAGGGCGTCAGCCTGGACATCGAGCCGGGCGAGTTCTTCGCGCTGCTGGGCCCCTCGGGATCGGGCAAGAGCACGCTGCTGCGCGCCATCGCCGGCTTCAACCGCCACGACAGCGGCACGCTGCTGATCGACGGCCGCGACGTCGGCGCGCTGCCGCCCTGGCAGCGCCAGATCGGCATGGTGTTCCAGAACTACGCGCTGTGGCCGCACCTGAGCGTGTTTCACAACGTGGCCTTCGGCCTGGTCGAGCGCAAGGTGGCCAAGGCCGAGATCCGGCGGCGCGTCGGTGCGGCGCTGGAGACCGTGGGCCTGAGCGGCTACGCCGAGCGGCGGCCCAACCAGCTCTCGGGCGGCCAGCAGCAGCGCGTGGCGCTGGCGCGCACCATCGTCATCGAGCCGCAGCTGCTGCTGCTCGACGAGCCGCTGTCCAACCTGGACAAGTCCCTGCGCGTGCTGATGCGCCAGGAGCTGCTGTCGCTGCAGCGGCGGCTGGGCATCACCACCATCTTCGTCACCCACGACCAGGAGGAGGCGATGAGCACCGCCGACCGCATGGCCGTGCTGGACCAGGGCGTGGTGCAGCAGGTGGGCGCGCCGGCCACGCTGTACGACGAGCCCGCCAACCCCTTCGTCGCCGGCTTCGTCGGCACCATGAACTTGCTGCCGGGCCGCCTGCGCGGCGTGGCCGCTGGCCGCGCCACGGTGGCCGTGGACGGCGTCGGCGAAGTGCAGCTGCCGCTGCCGGCCGATGGCGCCGACGCACCCGCCGGGCCGCGCGTGCAGATCAGCTTCCGGCCCCACGCGCTGCGCGTGGAGCTGGCCGACGCGGCGCGCGACGCGCGCTGCGTCTGGCTGCCCGGCTTGGTCGAGGCCAGCGAGTTCCTGGGCGAGTTCACGCGCTACCGCGTGCGCGTGGGCGAACATGCGCTGGCGGTCGACCAGGCGCATCGCGCCGGCCTGGCGGCCTTCCCGGTGGGCGCCGCGGTCGCGCTGGGGCTGGAGCCCTCGCAGGTCCGGCTGTTCGCCGGCTGACGGCGCGCTGCGCCGGCCCCCACGCAGACCGGCGCGCCGGCAGCGCGGTGGGACCGGCGGCCTGGCTCAGCGACCGGCGCGGGCGCTGCCCTCGGCACTGGCATCGGCCTGCGCATCGGCCTGCACGCCGCTGCGGCTGGCGCGCGCGCTGCCCTCGGCACTGGCGTCGGCACGCGCATCGGCCTCGGCGCGGCGCGGCGCCATGCGCTGCAGCGCGCCGCCGCCGGCGGCAGCCCCCTCGGCGCTCGCCGAACCGGTGCGCTCGAAGGCGCCCGCGCCCTGCAGCGCGCCCGTGGCCTTGCCCACCAGCCCGCCGGCGCCGCGGCCTGCGGCCTGACCCTCGCCTTCGGCCTGGCCACGGGCCGCACCGGCCCGCCCGGCACCGGCTGCCGAGGCTTCGCCAGAAGCCTGCGCGCCGCGTTGCGCCGCGGCCTCGCCGCGCTGCTGCAGGCGCTCGCCGGTCTGCTCGGCGCTGCGCTCGACGCGGCGCAGGGGCAACAGCTCGCCGCGGGCGCCGGCGTTGCCGCCGGCCGAGCCGGCCAGCTGGCCGCCCAGGCTGAGTGCGCCGCCGCCGAGCAGGCCGGCATGCGCGGGCGCAGCGGCCAGGCCGGCGGCCAGCGCCACGGCGGCGCCCAGGACCAGGCTGCGGGGGAATCGGGTGGACGGGTTGTGCATGGCGTTCTCCTGTGTCGTCGAGGGCCGGACCATCCGACCCTCTTGCCCTGCACAACGCCGCGGCCGGCGCCTTCCATCCCCGCGTTTACAGATGGTTGCCGATCCGGCGCCGGGTCAGCGTTGCGCCAGGCTGGCGTCGCCCGCGGCGTCGACATGGCCATGGCCGTAGACCTCGTCACGCCCGGGGGCACCCAGGTCTCGCGCCGTCGCCGCCAGCATGGCCACCGCCGCCGCGGCCGCCGCTGGCTCCGGCGCAGGGTGCAGGCGCGCCAGGCGTGCGGCCACCACCGGCGCGGCGAAGGACGTGCCCCGCAGCGCGTCGCCACGAGCCCCTGCCGGCTCGACCCAGCCCGCCGCCGCAAAGGCCACGTGCGCACCGCGGCCGGCCTCGGGCAGCACGCGCAATGCGGCATCGACGCCGGTCACCGCCACGACGCCGGGGTAGGCTGCTGGATACAGCGGCGGCGCGGCCGGCCCGTCGTTGCCCACGGCGGCCACCACGATGTGGCCACGCCGCAGCAGCGCCGCCAGCGCCCGCGCCAGTGCCGCGTTGTCGGGACCGACCAGGCTGAGGTTGATCACCGGCACCTGCTCGCGTGCCAGCCAGGCCAGCGCCGCCAGCAGGTCCGAGGTGCTGCCGCCGGCCGGGCCGGCGTCGCAGTAGACGTCGGCGGCGTACAGCCGCGGCCGCGGCCCCGCCGCGGCGAGCCGCGCCGCCACGGCCGTGCCATGCACCGTGGCCATGCGTTCGCCGCAGCCGTGGCGCTGCACGCGCGCGCCGAGCAGGGCCGGGTGTGCCGCGTCAACCCCGCCATCGACCAGGCCGATGCGCAGGCCCTCGCGTGCAGCGGGCAACGCGGCCGAGGCCGTTGCCGGCGCCGGCAGCGCGCCGGCCGTGGCACCGGACGCGGGCTGGAACAGGTGCTGGTAGTCGGCGGCGGCATCGGGGTCCAGCGTGCGCAGCCGGCGCAGCGCCTCGTCGGGCTCCAGGCCGCGCGGCGGCGCCAGCACCCAGCCGCGCAGACCCAGCGGCTCCAGCGCCTGCTCGCGCAGCACGCGAAAGCCCGCGGCGCGCGCCGCCGACAGCGCCGCGTCGGCCGGCTCCAGCCACAGCAGCTCGCCGCGCAGCACCGGCGCACCGGCGGGGTCGCGCGCGACGCGCGACGGCGCCGTGCGCAGCAGCGCCTCGACGCGTGCCAGCCGCGGCAGCGCCAGCTGCAGCGCCGGCGTCTCGGCGGCCGCCTCCTGCGGCAGCAGCCGGCGCGGCGGGTCGACGCGCAGCGGCAGGCCGCCCAGGTCGGGCGCGCGCGGCAGCGCGGGCAGGCCCAGCTGTGCGGCGGCGGGCGGCACCACGCCGCAAGCGGCCAGCAGCAGTGCGGCGCAGCGCCCAAGGGGGGGTCGTCGTCGGGGTCTCATGGGGCAACAACGCCGGGGCGATGGAAGAAAATCCGCGCCCCGCACGTTGTCGAATCATTCCATGACGCCGAGTGCGCCGCCCTGGGCCGACGAACTGGCCGCGCTGCTGCCGCGGCTGCGCCGCTTTGCACGCAGCCTGACCCAGCAACGCGACGACGCCGACGACCTGGTGCAGGTGGCGGTGGAGCGCGCGCTGCGCGCCGCCGACCAGTGGCAGCCCGGCACAAGGCTGGACAGCTGGATGTTCAAGATCATGCAGAACGCCTGGTTCGACGAGTTGCGCGGCCGCCGCCGCCGCGACGCCGTGCTGCTGCCCGAGGAGGCCGGCGAATTCGTCGGCCACGACCCCGGTGCGGCGCGCGACGAGGCGCTGGCGCTGTGCGCGGCGATGGCGCGGCTGCCCGAGCAGCAGCGCAGCGCGCTGATGCTGGTCGCCGTCGAGGGCCTGTCCTACGACGAGGCCGCGGCAGCGCTGCAGGTGCCGGTGGGCACCCTGACCAGCCGGCTGGCGCGCGGCCGCGCGGCGCTGCAGGCCTTGCTGGACGGGGAGGACGCCCGATGAACGAGCCGCGGCGGATCAGCGACGAGGACCTGGCCCGCTACGCCGATGGCGAGGCCGACCCGGCATTGCGTGCGCGCATCGAGGCAGCGCTGGCCGACGACGGCGCGCTGGCCGCGCGGCTGAGCCGGCTGCGCGCCCTGCGCGCCCGGCTGGGCCGCGCCTACGCGGCCGAGCTGGAGGAGCCGCTGTCGCCACGGCTGCAGACGCTGGCCGCGTCGCTGCAGGGCGGTGCCGCCGCGGCGCAGGCCAAGGCGCCCACGGCCGCCGCCGCGGTCGACCTGGCCGCGGCGCGCCGCGAACGCCGCCGGCCCTGGGCAGCCTGGACGGCCTGGGGCGGCTGGGCGGTGGCCGCGGCGTTGCTGGTGGCGGTGGCGCCCGGGCTGATGCAAACCGGCAGCGATGCGCAGCCCTGGACGCAGCAGGGCCAGCGCCTGGTCGCGCAGGCGGCGCTGGCCGACGCGTTGGACAGGGTCGCGCCGGCGGCCGGCCCCATCGCCGTCCCGGTCACCGTGCCCACGGCGGCCGGCGGCTACTGCCGCGCCTTCACCCTGCCCGGCCAGGCCGGCCTGGCCTGCCGCGAGCCCGGCGAGACCGGGTGGACGTTGCGCCTGCTGGCCGCCGCACCGGCGGCGCCCGCCGCTTCGGCCGAGGCCCTGCGCCTGGCCGGCAGCGCCCTGCCCGACGCGGTGCTGCGCGCCGTCGATGCCGCTGCCGCCGGCGAGAGCCTGGACCCCGCCGCGCTGCAGGCCGCGCAGGCCCGCGGCTGGCGCCGTTGAGCGCGGCAACGCCAGCGCCGAACCATCCAGGAAGAAGCGAGGGTCCGGCTCCGCCGGCCCGAAGCAGCACCACCCGTGTCGCGGCCCCATCGAGAAGCAGCGAGGGCCCGGCTCCGCCGGCCCGAAGCGGAGCGGCCCCGTCGAGAAGCAGCGAGGGTCCGGCTCCGCCGGCCCGAAGCGGAGCGGCCCCGTCGAGAAGCAGCGAGGGTCCGGCTCCGCCGGCCCGAAGCGGAGCGGCCCCGTCGAGAAGCAGCGAGGGTCCGGCTCCGCCGGCCCGAAGCGGAGCGGCCCCCTGGGGGGGTAGCGACCGGAGGGAGCTTGGGGGCTCCAACTACCGAGCTTGGGCGCTCCGCAACTCCCGCGCCGACTCGCAGCCCACACAGCGCAGGGCCCAGGGCTCGGCCTTCAACCGGTCGAAGGGGATGTCGGTGGCGCAATCGCCGCAGCGGCCGTAGCGGCCGTCGTCCAGGCGCTGCAGCGCGGCCACGACGGCATCGAGCTCGCGCCGTTCGTGGTCGGTGAGTGCCATCGCCAGTTCCCGCTCGGGCGCACGCTGCGCGGCATCGTCGGCATCCTGCCCCGCCACCTCGGCGGCGCGCTCGGCGCGGGTGCCGCCGTGCAGGTGGGCGTCGAGCTGGCGCTGCAGCGCGTCGCGGCGGCTGTGCAGCTCGGCGCGCAGCAGCGCGATCTGGCCGGCGGTGAGCGGGGTGCGCATGGTCGGGGCTCCTGTCGTTGCGTCGTTACGGCGGCGCGCGGTTGCAGCGCCGCCTGCACTGGCCCATGGTGCGTCCGACCCGGCGGCCATGGCTTGAGTTCAGTCAATGCGGGGCGCCGCAGTGCCGGCCAGCGGCTGCGCCGTCCCCGGGCAGGGCAAACCTAGAATGACGCGCATGTCTGCCCTGCCGCCCGCCGCACCGCCCCTGCCGACCCACTGCGACGTGCTGGTGATCGGTGCCGGGCCGGCCGGCAGCGCCTGCGCGCAGCGGCTGGCCTCGCAGGGCGTGGACGTGGTGCTGGCCGACCAGCAGGTGTTCCCGCGCGACAAGGTCTGCGGCGACGGGCTGATCCCCGACGCCCACGCCGCGCTGCGCCGCCTGGGCGTGCACGAGCAGGTCGCGTCGCTGGCGCAGCCCGTGCACCATGTGCGCTGCATAGGCCCGCGCGGCGGCCATGTCGACGTGCAGGGCACGCTGTCGGTGCTGCCGCGCAAGCAGCTCGACGAGATCCTGGTGCGCGCGGCCGAGCGCGCCGGGGCACGGTTGGCCATGCCGCAGCGCTTCGTCGCCCCGCTGCTGGACGGCGAGCGCGTGGTGGGCGCGCAGCTGCGCGGCGACGACGGCATCGTGCGCGACGTGACGGCGCGCAGCGTGGTGCTGGCCACCGGCGCGTCGGCGCCGCCCCTGGTGGCCGCCGGCGTCTGCACGCGGCGCACACCCAGCGGCATCGCGCTGCGCGGCTACTTCCGCCACGAAGGGCTGGCACGGCAGATCACCCAACTGCAGCTGGTCTGGCACCCGCGGCTGCGCGGCGGCTACGGCTGGATATTCCCGGCGCCGGGCGGCGTGTTCAACGTCGGCACCGGCCTCACCGGCAGCCACGAGGCCGGCCCCGACGGCGGCGGCCGCATGCTCGACCGCAACCTGCGCCAGATGCTGGCCGACTTCGCCGAGGTCTACGCGCCGGCCGGCACGCTGCTGCGCGAGGGCGAGCCGCTGGGCGAGGTCAAGGGCGCGCCGCTGCGCTGCACGCTGCGCGGCGCGATGTGGTCGCGCCCCGGCATGCTGGTGGCCGGCGAGGCCGCCGGCAGCACCTACTCGTTCAGCGGCGAGGGCATCGGCAAGGCCCTGGAGACCGGCCTGGCCGCCGCCGACGCCTGGCTGGCGCAGCGCCCGGCCACCGCCGGCGCCGACGACGCGCCACTGCGCGCCGCCTACGAGGCGGCGCTGCGCGCGCTGCAGCCGCGCTTCGACCTCTACGAGACCGCCAGCCGCGTCAACCGCCACCCCTGGTTGGCCGACCTGGTGGTCTGGCGCGCCAACAAGAGCCCGCGCATCCAGCGCCGGCTCAGCGGCGTGCTGGAGGAGACGCAGAACCCGGGGCGGTTGTTCACGGTGCGCGGCCTGACCAAGTTGCTGTTCGAGTAGCGGGAGTGGCCCCCCAGCTCACTCCGTTCGCCGCCCCCCGAGGGGGCGCGGCCCGGCTTGGGGCGGCCCGGCGCCGGGCCATGGCCCCCCAGCTCACTCCGTTCGCGGCCCCCCGAGGGGGCGCGGCCCGGCTTGGGGCGGCCCGGCGCCGGGCCATGACCCCCCAGCTCACTCCGTTCGCAGCCCCCCGAGGGGGCGCGGCCCGGCTTGGGGCGGCCCGGCGCCGGGCCATGGCCCCCCAGCTCGCTTCGCTCGCCTGAGGGGCCGCCATGTGCCAGCTGCTGGGCATGAACGCCAACACGCCCACCGACGTGGTGTTCAGCTTCACCGGGCTGGCGCAGCGCGCCGACGAGCACAAGGACGGCTTCGGCATCGCCTTCTTCGAGGGCAAGGGCCTGCGCCTGTTCATAGACCCCGAGAGCGCGCGCCGCTCGCCGGTGGCCGAGATGGTCAAGCGCTACCCGATCCGCAGCGAGCAGGTCATCGCCCACATCCGCAAAGCCACGCTGGGCCGCGTGGCGCTGGAGAACTGCCACCCCTTCACGCGCGAGCTCTGGGGCCGGCACTGGGTGTTCGCGCACAACGGCGACCTGAAGGGCTACGCGCCGCGGCTGCACGGCCAGTTCCGCCCGGTGGGCGACACCGACAGCGAGCGTGCCTTCTGCTGGCTGATGCAGGAGCTGGCCAAGGCCCATGCCGGCGTGCCCACGGTGGCCGAACTGACGCACACGCTGCGCGAGCTGCTGCCGCAGCCGGCGCGCCACGGCACCTTCAACCTGCTGCTGTCCAACGGCGAGGCGCTGTGGGCCTACGCCACCACCAAGCTGGCCTGGCTGCAGCGCCGCCACCCCTTCGGCGCCGCGCGCCTGGCCGACGAGGACCTGGCGGTGGACTTCGCCGCGCTGACCACGCCCCGGGACCAGGTGGTCGTGGTCGCCACCGAGGCGCTGACCGACGACGAGCCCTGGTGCGCCTTCGCGCCGGGCGAGTTGCGCGTGTTCGTCGGCGGCGCGGCGGCGGACCTGTGATCCGGCCGCTGCCGCCATCCGCCGCCTGAGCACGCCATCCATGCGCCGCGGGCCGCAGGTCGGCCGCGCCGCGCCCCGGGCCGCCGGGCGCGCCACCTAGACTGCCGGCCCATGTCCCGCCCCCGCATCGACTGGAGCCAGCTCTGGTACCCCGGCCCGCCGCGGCCGTTCACGCCCGAGCAGATGGCCCGGCATGGCGCCGACGCGCCCACCGCCACCCAGCTGGCGGCCACCGCCATCAACGCCGGCAGCCTGCTGGCGCTGATGGCGCTGCTGACGCCCGCCGGCCTGCGATCGGTGGTGCTGCTCGGCCTGGGCGCGCAGCTGGCGTTCGCGGCGCTGACCGCGCGCTGGCTGTGGTGGCAGCCCTGGCGCAAGCCGCTGATGCGGGCCTCCTTCGCGGTGGTCGCGCTGATGCTCCTGGTGGCGCTGCTGCTGCGCAGCCAGCTGCCGCTGCGCGAGGAGCGGCAGTCGGTGGCCGTCATGCTGGCCATCGTGGGCGCGTCGCTGCCCATCCTGCTGTGGTTCCTGGTGGCCTGGCGCGCGCAGCAGATCGAGGGCCGCATCGCCGCGCAGCTGGAGCGCGAACGGGCGCTGGAGATGGCGCGCCGGCTGGCCGCGGCACAGGTGGAGCCGCATTTCCTGTTCAACACCCTGGCCTCGCTGCAGCATTGGGTGGACACGCGCGACGAGCGCGCCTCGGCGCTGCTGTCGGCGCTGACCGGCTACCTGCGCGCCACGCTGCCGCTGTTCGACCGCCCGCTGCTGGCCGCACGCGACGAACTCGCGGCCGTGCAGCGCTACCTGCAGGTGATGCAGCTGCGGCTGGGCGCCCGGCTCGCCTTCGACCTGGACGTGCCCGCCGCGCTGCAGGCCCAGGCGCTGCCGCCCGGGCTGCTGCTGACGCTGGTGGAGAACGCCATCGAGCATGGCATCGAGCCCAGCCTGCGCGGCGGCCGCGTGCGTCTGCTCGGCGAACTCGAGGGCGACCAGGCCTGCTTCCGCGTGCACGACGACGGCGTCGGCCTGCCCGCGGGCGGCGCCACCGATGGCGTGGGCCTGGCCAACACCCGCGAGCGGCTGGCCCTGGCCTTCGGTGGCCGGGCCACGCTCAGCCTGCAAGCCGCCGACGGCGGCGGCACCCAGGCCCTGGTGCGCCTGCCGCTGCAGCCGCTGCCGACCCCCATCCCCCAAGCGCACGCCGCCTTGCGCGGCGACGAACCCGACCGATGAACCAGCCCCCCACCGCCCTGATCGCCGACGACGAGGAGGCCCCGCGCGCCCAGCTGCGCGCCGCGCTGCAGCGCGCCTGGCCACAGCTGCAGATCGTGGCCGAGGCCGCCAACGGCGTCGACGCCTGGGACGCCTTCCTCGAGCACGAGCCCGCGCTGTGCTTCCTCGACATCCGCATGCCGGGCCTTAGCGGCATCGAGGTGGCGCAGCGCATCGCCGGCCGCGCGCGGGTGGTCTTCGTCACCGCCTTCGACGACCAGGCGCTGGCCGCCTTCGACGCCGGCGCGGTGGACTACCTGCTCAAGCCGGTGGAGCCCGAGCGCCTGGCGCGTTGCCTGCAGCGGCTGCGCGACGCACCGGGTGCGCCGGCGTCCGCGCCGGCCGACGGCGCCGGCCCGGCCCCGGCGCTGCTGGCCGAGCTGGCCGCCACGCTGAAGCGCGCACCGCGGCTGCAGGTGCTGCAGGCGGCGGTGGGGCGCGAGGTGCGGCTGATCCCGGTCGACGAGGTGGTCTACTTCGAGAGCGACGCGCGCTACACGCGCGTGGTGCATGCCGGCGGCGACGCGCTGATCCGCACCCCGCTGAAGGAGTTGCTGGCGCAGCTGGACGAGCAGGTGTTCTGGCAGGTGCACCGCAGCGTCATCGTCCACCACCGCCACATCGCCGCCGCGCTGCGCGGCGACGACGGCAACATGTTGCTCACGCTGCGCGGCAGGCCCGAGCGGCTGCCGGTGTCGCGCCACTTCCAGCCGCTGTTCAGGGGCCAGTGACAGCGCGCCGGCCGGCTCGGGGCACCCGGGCTGGCCCCGCTGGGCCTGCCGCGGCCCGGGGATTAGGATGTTGGCCGCCGACTGCCGCCCGGGCGCCCCCACGCGCCCCTCGACATGCCCGCTGTTCCCGTTCCCCGCTTTGACCAGTTCTACCGCTACCCGGAGCTGACGCGCCTGCTGCAGGACTACGCGGCCGCCGTGCCTGGGCTGGTCCAGCTCGACAGCCTGGGCCGCAGCCACGAAGGCCGTGACATCTGGCTGCTGACGGTGACCAACCAGGCCACCGGCGCCGACGTCGACAAGCCGGCCTTCTGGGTCGACGGCAACATCCATGCCGCCGAGCTGACCGCCAGCACCGCCTGCCTGTACTGGCTGCACCGGCTGGTCAGCGACTACCAGGCCGGCGATGTGCGCACGCGCCAGTTGCTGGACACACGCTGCATCTACATCGCGCCCCGGCTCAACCCCGACGGCGCCGAGCTGGCGCTGGCCGACCGGCCGCGCCACATCCGCAGCAGCACCCGGCCCTACCCTTACGACGAGGAGCCGGTCGACGGGCTGACGGTGGAGGACGTGGACGGCGACGGCCGCATCCTGAGCATGCGCGTGCCCGACCCGCATGGCGGCTGGAAGCCCCACCCCGACGAGCCGCGCATCCTGGTGCCGCGCGAACCGGGCGACTTCGGCGGCACCTACTACCGCGTCATGCCCGAGGGCACGCTGAGGCACTTCGACGGGCTGCAGATCCGCGTCAACAAGAACCGCGAGGGCCTGGACCTGAACCGCAACTTCCCCGCCTACTGGCGGCAGGAGTTCGAGCAGGCCGGCGCCGGCCCCTACCCGACCAGCGAGCCCGAGGTGCGCGCGATGGTCGACTTCATCGTCAAGCACCCCAACATCGGCGCGGCGGTCAGCTTCCACACCCACAGCGGCGTCATCCTGCGCCCCATGGGCACCCAGGCCGACGACGACATGACGCCCGAGGACCTGTGGGTCTACAAGCGCTTCAGCGACATGGGCGCCAAGCTCACCGGCTACCCGGCCATCAGCATCTTCCACGAGTTCAAGTACCACCCCAAGGAGATCATCACCGGCACCCAGGACTGGGTCTACGAGCACCTGGGCGCGCTGTTCTGGACGGTGGAGATCTGGGCCCCCAACAAGGAGGCCGGCATCACCGACTACGGCTGGATCGAGTGGTACCGCGAGCACCCGCCCGAGGACGACCTGAAGCTGCTGAAGTGGAGCGACGAGCAGTGCGGCGGCCGGGCGCATGTCGACTGGTATCCGTTCCGCCACCCGCAGCTGGGCATGGTCGAGCTGGGCGGCTGGGACAAGATGAACTACTGGCGCAACCCGCCGCCGGCGCTGCGCGAGCGCGAGGCGGCGCGCTTCCCGGCCTGGCTGAGCCAGCTGGCGCTGTCGCTGCCCAGGCTGGAGCTGCTGCGCACCGAGGTGCGCGCGCTGGGCCCCGACACCTGGCGCGTGCGCTTCGCGGTGGCCAACAGCGGCTGGCTGCCCGCCTACGTGAGCAAGCGCGCGCTGGAGCGCAAGACGGTGCGCGGCACGGTGTTCAACATCCACCTGCCGCCGGGCGTGACGCTGGTCAGCGGCCGCGAGCGCGTCGAGGGCCCGCACCTGGAGGGCCATGCGCCCAAGTCCAGCGCCCAGGCATTCCTGCCCAGCCTGGAGATCACCGCCGACCGCGCGGTCGTCGAGTGGGTGGTCAACGGGCCGCGCGGTGCCTTGCTGGCGCTGACCGCCAGCGCCGACCGCGCCGGCACCGTGCGCACCGAGGTCACGCTGGACTGACGCGTGCTGGAAGCCCTGGTGAACACGCCGGCCACGCCCGACGCACCCCGCGCCGACAGCGTGGTCGACGACGGCTTCGCATCGCTGTTCGAGTTCCTGCCCATCGGCGCCTACCGCTCGAGCCCGGACGGGCGGATGCAGCGCGCCAACCCGGAACTGGTCCGGCTCAACGGCTACCACAGCGAGGCCGAGCTGCTGGCTGCCGCCAAGGAAGGCGACCACCACTGGTACGTGCTGCCCGGGCGGCGCGAGGCGTTCCGCCAGCAGCTGGCCCGCGACGGCCGCATCAGCGGCTTCGAGTCCGAGGTGGTGCGCCTGGCCACCGGCGAGCGCATCTGGGTGCGCGAGCAGGCGCACCAGGTGCGCGACGCCGCCGGCCGCGTCCGCTACTTCGAGGGCACGGTGGAGGAGATCTCGGCGCAGGTGCATGCGCGCCAGGCGCTGCAGCGCAGCCAGGCCCAGCTGCAGCAGATCGTCGAGCTGGTGCCCGGCGTGGTCTACCGCGCCGTGCTGCTGCCCGACGGCGGACGACGCATGAGCTTCGTCAGCCAGGCCGTGCGCGCGGTGTACGGCATCGAGCCCGAGCTGCTCATGGCCGACGGCAACGCGCTGCAGCGCTTCCGCCACCCCGACGACGCCGCCCGCGTCGAGGCCGAGGTGCGCGCCTCGGTCGCCGCGAACCGCCCGCTGTCGACCGAGCTGCGCATCGTGCGCAAGGACGGCGCCACGCGCTGGGTGCACCTGATCACCGCGCCGGCGCCGCCCGAGAACGGCCTGCCGGTGCGCATCGGCGTGATCTTCGACATCACCGCGCGCAAGCAGGCCGAGCTCGCGCTGCGCGAGAACGGCGAGCTGTGGCAGCGCGCGCTGGAGAGCACCGGCGATGGCGTCTGGGACTGGCACATCCGCGACGGCGTCGAGCTGCTCTCGCCCAAGTGCAAGGCGCTGTACGGCTTTGCGCCGCACGAGCTGCCCGACACCCCCGACGCGCTGGACGACCGCACCCACCCCGACGACGTGGCACGCATGCGCCACGACCGCGACGAGCACCTGGCCGGGCGCACACCGGTCTACGTCAACGAGCACCGGGTACGGCACCGCGACGGGCGCTGGTTGTGGGTGCTCTCGCGCGGCATGGTCATCAGCCGCGACGCGCGCGGGCTGCCGCTGCGCATGATCGGCACGCACACCGACATCACCGGCGCCAAGCAGGCCGAGGCGCTGCGCCTGGAACGCGACCGTGCCGCGGCCGCCGACCAGGCCAAGTCGCAGTTCCTGTCACGCGTCAGCCACGAGCTGCGCACGCCGCTCAACGCGATCATGGGCTTTGCGCAGCTGCTGCAGCTGGAGCCCGGCGACGGCGAACGCCAGCAGGGCTGGGTCGGCCATGTGCTGGACAGCAGCCGCCACCTGCTGGCGCTGATGGACGACCTGCTGGTGCTGTCCAGCCTGCAGACCGGGCAGCTGCGCGTGGAACCCGGCGCGGTGGCACTGGCGCCGGTGCTGGCCGAGGCCTGGGCGATGCTGGCCGGCGAGGCCGCGCGCAGCGGGCTGCACTACGTCGACGAGGTGGCGGTGCTGCCGCCGCTGTGGGTGCAGGCCGACCGGCAACGCCTCAAGCAGGTGCTGTCCAACCTGCTGTCCAACGCCGTCAAGTACAACCGTGCCGGCGGCTGGGTTCGTGTGAGCGCCCGCCACGACGGCGAACAGCTGGCGCTGGCCGTGACCGACAGCGGGCCGGGCCTGGACGCGGCGCAGCGCGCGCGGCTGTTCCAGCCCTTCGAGCGCCTGGGTGCACAACGCGGCCCGGTGCTGGGCACCGGCCTGGGCCTGGCCCTGAGCCGCCAGCTGGCCGAGGCGATGGGGGGCAGCATCGAGGTCGACAGCGCGCCGGGCAGTGGCTCGACGTTCACCTTGCGGCTGCCGGCGGCCGAACCGGCGCGGCAGCTGGCGGTCTGAGCCGCGCGGCTCAGCTGCGTTCGAAGCGGAACACCGCCACGCTGGCCAGGCCGTTCGGCCAGCGCCGCACCACGCGCCCGGCCTGCAGCCCGAAGCTGTCGCTGATGCGCAGGCCGCAGCTGCGTGCCAGCACCTCGAAGTCGGCGTAGGTGGCGACACGGATGTTGGGCGTGTCGTACCACTGGTACGGCAGGGCGCGCGTCACCGGCATGCGCCCGGCCAGCACGCGCAGCCGGTTGGGCCAGTGCGCGAAGTTCGGGAAGCTGACGATGCCGATGCGGCCCACGCGCGCCGTCTCGCGCAGCATCCGCTCGGTGTGGCGCAGGTGCTGCAGGGTGTCGAGCTGCAGCACCACGTCGAAGCTGGCGTCGTCGAACAGCGCCAGCCCGTCCTCCAGGTTCAGCTGCACCACGTTGACGCCGCGTGCGACGCAGGCCTGCACCTTGGCGTCGTCGAGCTCGATGCCGTAGCCACGGCAGCCGCGCTCGCGCTGCAGCCGCGCCAGCAGCTCGCCGTCGCCGCAGCCCAGGTCGAGCACGCGGCTGCCCTCGGGCACCAGCGCGGCGATGGCGTCGAGGTCCCTGCGTTCAGACACCTGGGCCCCCAAGCTCGCTGCGCTCGCTACCCCCCGCGGGGGCCGCGTTCCGGACCGGGAGACCCGGATCCGGAACCTGTCGTCTGCGATCACCGCCGGCTAGCGCCACGCGCTCGAAGAAAGCCCTGAGCACCCCGTGGTAACGCGGATCGTCGAAGAGGAAGGCGTCGTGCCCATGTGGCGCATCGATCTCGGCGTAGCTCACGGCGATGGCGTTGTCGACCAAGGCCTTGACGATCTCGCGCGAGCGCGCCGGGCTGAAGCGCCAGTCGGTGCTGAAGCTCACCAGCAGGAAGCGCACGCCGGCGGCGGCGGCGAAGGCGCGCGCCAGGTCGCCGCCGTGCTCGCGCGCCGGGTCGAAGTAGTCCAGCGCGCGCGTGATCAGCAGGTAGGTGTGGGCGTCGAAGTACTCGGCGAACTTGTCGGCCTGGTGGCGCAGGTAGCTCTCGACCTGGAACTCCACCGCCTGGGTGCTGTAGGCATAGGGCGCATCGGCGCCGTCGGCGCCATCGGGGCCGCGCGTGCGGCGGCCGAACTTGCTCTCCATCGCGTCGTCCGACAGGTAGGTCACGTGGCCGACCATGCGCGCCACGCGCAGCCCGCGCTTGGGCAAGACGCCGGCCTCGGCGTAGCGGCCGTCGCGGAAGTCGGGGTCGGTGACGATGGCGCGCCGGGCGATCTCGTTGAAGGCGATGTTCTGCGCCGACAGGTTGGGCGCGGTGGCGATGGCCACGCAGTGGCGCACGCGCGCCGGGTGGCGCAGCGTCCAGGCCAGCGCCTGCATGCCGCCCAGGCTGCCGCCGATCACCGCGGCCAGCTGGGCGATGCCCAGCCGGTCGAGCAGCCGTGCCTGCGCGTCGACCCAGTCCTCGACCTGCACCACCGGGAAGTCCGGGCCCCAGGGACGGCCGGTGGCGGGGTTGTCGTCGCGCGGGCCGGTGGAGCCGAAGCACGAGCCGGGGTTGTTGACGCCGATGACGAAGAAGCGCCCGGTGTCCAGCGGCTTGCCCGGCCCGACCAGGTTGTCCCACCAGCCCACGGCGCCGTGTTCGTCGATGCCGGCGACATGGTGGCTGGCGTTGAGCGCATGGCAGACCAGCACCGCGTTGTCGCGCGCGGCATTGAGCCGCCCGTAGGTCTCGTAGCGCAGCGTGTAGGCCGGCAGCGTGGCGCCGCTGCGCAGCGGCAGCGGCTCGCCGAAGTGCATGTCCATCGCGCTGACGCGTCCGACCGATCCCATCGCCTGTCTCTTGTGCCGGCCCCGCAACGGGCCGGGCGGCATGCCAAGAAAAACCCGGTGGCCGCCAAGGCGGACACCGGGTGGATCGGCGTCCCTCTTTAGCGGCATTTGTGAAGCGCCCGCAATCCGGAACAAATCGGCGCTGTGGCCGGCAGTATAGCCAGCGCCCCCGGGCGCGCGCGTCGCCTTCGCCGCGCAGATGGTCGGCCATCGCCGGGCTATTCCAGGCGCTGTGCCGCGGCGGCGGCGCCTAGGATCGCCGCAGCCGTGCGTCCGCCGCGGCGAGGAGTGGGCATGCACGAATGGCTGCACCGCGTCGACCGGCACCTGCCGGTGCGCTACGTCGCCTGGGCGCTGTCGGCTGCAGGGCTGGCCGGGTTCGGCGCCAGCTGGCTGGCCGGCGGCGGGGGCGCGCTGCCGGCGCTGGCCTGCCTGGGCCTCGTCGGCCTGGGCCTGCGCGACGTGCGCCAGCGCCGCCACTCGGTGTTGCGCAACTACCCGGTCATCGGCCACCTGCGCTTCCTGCTCGAGTACATCCGCCCCGAGATGCGGCAGTACTTCATCGAGAGCGACAACGAGGCCGCGCCGTTCTCGCGCCAGCAGCGCAGCCTGGTCTACCAGCGCGCCAAGGGGGCGCCCGACAAGCGCCCCTTCGGCACCCAGCTCGACGTGCAGGCCGCCGGCTACGAGTGGATCAACCACTCGATGGCCCCCACCCGCATCGAGCACCACGACTTCCGCGTCACCATCGGCGACCCCCAGAGCGGTTGCCGCCGGCCCTACAGCGCCAGCATCTTCAACATCTCGGCGATGAGCTTCGGCGCGCTGTCGGCCAACGCCGTGCTGGCGCTGAACGCCGGCGCGAAGAAGGGCGGCTTCGCCCACGACACCGGCGAGGGCTCGATCAGCCAGCACCACCGGGTGCACGGCGGCGACCTGATCTGGGAGATCGGCAGCGGCTACTTCGGCTGCCGCGACGAGCACGGCCAGTTCGACGAGACGCGCTTCACGGCCAACGCGCGCGATCCCCAGGTGCGCATGATCGAGGTCAAGCTCAGCCAAGGCGCCAAGCCGGGCCATGGCGGCGTGCTGCCCGGCGCCAAGGTGACGCCCGAGATCGCCGCCGCGCGCGGCGTGCCCGAGGGCGCCGACTGCGTCAGCCCGGCCAGCCACAGCGCCTTCGACAGCCCGGCCGGGCTGCTGCACTTCATCGACCGGCTGCGCCGCCTCTCGGGCGGCAAGCCGGTGGGCTTCAAGCTCTGCGTCGGCCACCCCTGGGAGTGGTTCGGCATCGCCAAGGCCATGCTCGAGACCGGCCTGCTGCCCGACTTCATCGTCGTCGACGGCAGCGAGGGCGGCACCGGCGCCGCGCCGCTGGAGTTCACCGACCATGTCGGCGCGCCACTGCAGGAGGGCCTGCTGCTGGTGCACAACACCCTGGTGGGCCTCGGGCTGCGCGAGCGCATCCGCATCGGTGCCGCCGGCAAGGTGGTCAGCGCCTTCGACATCGCGCGCTGCATCGCGCTGGGCGCCGACTGGTGCAACTCGGCGCGCGGCTTCATGTTCGCGCTGGGCTGCATCCAGGCGCAGGCCTGCCACACGGGCAGCTGCCCCACCGGCGTGACCACCCAGGACCCGCTGCGCCAGCGCGCGCTGATCGTGCCCGACAAGGCCGAGCGCGTGTTCCGCTTCCACCGCAACACGCTGGAGGCACTGAAGGAGATCGTGCAGGCCGCCGGGCTGCGGCACCCGGGCGAGATCAGCGCCGCGCACATCGTGCGCCGCAACGCCGACCACGAGGTGCGGCTGCTGGCCAACCTGCTGCCCTTCGTCAGGCCCGGTGCGCTGCGCGAGGCCATCGCCGGCCGCGCACCCTGGCCGTACCCGGTGTTCGAGCTGTACTGGCCGCTGTCGCGCAGCGACACCTTCGCGCCCACCAACCTGCGCGACGGCCGCCATGCGACGCTGGGCCGGCAGGGCCCGGCAGACGCGGCCCTGGGCGGCGTGGCCGCGGCGGCCGACACGGTGCCGGCCGGCTGAATGACAGGGCTCGCGGCCTCAGGCCACCGGTGGCGCGGTGTCGACGAAGCTGGGGCGCGCCGACAGCTTGTCGTACAGCCGCTTCAGGTTGGGGTGCGCACCGCGCCAGTCGATCTCGGGAAAGCGGAAGTCCAGGTAGCCCAGCGCACAGCCCACCGCGACGTCGGCCAGCGTGAACAGCGTGCCGGCGCAATGCGGCTTGTCGCCCAGACCCTGGCTCATCGCCTTCAGCGCCGCGTGCACGCGGCTCATCTGGCGCTCGATCCAGGCCGGCGAACGCGCGCCCTCGCGGCCCGGCCAGGTGGCCTCCAGCCGCGCCAGGATGCTGGCGTCGAGCAGGCCGTCGGCCAGCGCCTCCCAGGTGCGCACCTCGGTGCGCTCGCGCCCGGGCGGCGGGATCAGCTTGCCCACCGGCGACAGCGTGTCGAGGTACTCGACGATGACGCGCGAGTCGAACACCGCCTCGCCGCCTTCCATCACCAGGCAAGGCACCTTGCCCAGCGGATTGAACTCGAGCATGCGCTCGCTGCCCCAGACGTCCTCGAGCACGAGCTGGAAGTCGAGCTTCTTTTCGGCCATCACCACGCGCACCTTGCGCACGTAGGGGCTGGTCAGCGATCCGATCAGTTTCATCGTCAGGGGCGTGCAGCGAGCCGGCGGGGTGGGGCCAGGATGGGCCTGACCGGCTGCGAGGCATTCTATCCAGCGCCCCCTGGCGCCGCCGGGGCGTTCGCGGCCCGGGCTCAATCACCCAGCATAACGCGGCCGCCGGCGAGTGGGCGGACAAGCCCGACGCCGCGCCGGACACTGGCTTGCCAGCCGCCGACAGGGCGGTGCACACTGGGTCGGCACGGCCTTGCATGGGCCCCGTCGGTGCGGTCCGGCGACGGGGTCGACGCCAGGCCGCTGCGCCCCCCGGCGGCGCCCGGCACTCCCAGGCCCACGCTGCCGCTCCCGCCACCCTGCAGAAGGAGGTCTCGATGAACCTGACGATCAGCGGTCACCACCTGGAAGTCACCCCGGCGCTGCGCGAGTACTGCCTGACGAAGCTGGACAAGGTGCTGCGGCACTTCGACCAGGTCGTCGACGTCAACGTGCTGCTCAGCGTCGAACCGCTGAAGGACCCCGAACGGCGCCAGAAGGCCGAGGTCACGCTGCACGTCAAGGGCCGTGACATCTTCGTCGAGCAGTCGCACGAGGACCTGTACGCGGCGCTCGACCAGCTGATGGACAAGCTCGACCGCCAGGTCATCCGCTACAAGAGCCAGGTCAAGGCCCACCACCATGCGTCGCACAAGCGCATGGACACCGACGCCTGAGTCCAGGCGCGAGCCGATCCCTTGCCAGGGGGTCGGCTTTTTCACGACACGGAAGCGCTGTTGCTGCAGCGCCGCAAAGTTCCCGATTTCCCCGTGATTCGGTGCCCTGCTCTAGCCATCGCACCCAGAGGGCGGCGCTATCATCCGCCGCACTGAAACAAGTCGCCGCGATGACACCCGCGCGGCGACGGGGAACCGGACGATGAACCGTCTCGCCGCCATCCTGCCAGCCGACAACGTGCTGGTGAACGTGGATGCGACCAGCAAGAAGCGCGTGTTCGAACACGCCGGCCTGCTGTTCGAGAACCAGAACGCGATCGCGCGCAGCACCGTCACCGACAACCTGTTCGCGCGCGAACGGCTGGGCTCCACCGGCCTGGGCCATGCCGTGGCGATTCCGCACGGCCGCATCAAGGGTCTGAAGAACCCGCTGGCCGCGGTGGTGCGCGTGCAGCAGCCCATCCCCTTCGACGCCCCCGACGACCAGCCCGTCTCGCTGCTGATCTTCCTGCTGGTGCCCGAGGCCGCCACCCAGCGGCACCTGGAGATCCTGTCCGAGATCGCCGAGATGCTGTCCGACCGCGAGCTGCGCGAGCGCCTGCAGTCCGCGCCCGACGCCGCCGGCGTGCACCAGCTCATCGCCGACTGGGAGCCGCTGAAGTCGGTGGCCTGATCTCGGGCGTGGACGCCAGAGGCCACGCCGCCCCCCGATGAAGCCCACCTCGCTCAGCGCCGAGGCCCTGTTCGAGGCCCACCGGCGCATCATGCGCTGGGAGTGGATCGCCGGCCATGCCCACCCCGACCGCCCGTTCGATGCCGAGGCGGTGCGCGAGGCGCGCAGCGCCGCCGACCTGGTCGGCTACCTGAACTACATCCACCCCTACCGGGTGCAGATCGTGGGCCGCCGCGAGGTCGCCTACCTGACCGACGCCTCGCCCGAGGACCAGGAGCGGCGCATCTCGCGCATCGTCACGCTGGAGCCGCCGGTGATCATCGTCGCCGACGCCCAGGTGCCGCCCGACCGCCTGGTGGCGATGTGCGGGCGCGCCGAGATCCCGCTGTTCGTCACCCGCGAGTCGGCCGGCCACGTGATCGACGTGGTGCGCGGCTACCTGGGCCAGCACTTCGCCGAGCGCACCACGCGCCACGGCGTGTTCATGGACATCCTGGGCCTGGGCGTGCTGCTCACCGGCGAGAGCGGTCTGGGCAAGAGCGAACTGGGGCTGGAGCTGATCAGCCGCGGCCATGGCCTGGTGGCCGACGACGCCGTCGACATCTACCGCATCAGCCAGACCGCGCTGGAGGGCCGCTGCCCCGAGCTGCTGATGAACCTGCTGGAGGTGCGCGGCATCGGCCTGCTCGACATCAAGGCCATCTTCGGCGAGACCGCGGTGCGGCGGAAGATGCGCCTCAAGCTGATCGTGCACCTGGTGCGCACCGAGACCCTGGAGAAGGAGTTCGAGCGCCTGCCCTACGAGCCGCTGTACGAGGACGTGCTGGGGCTGCCGGTGCGCAAGGTGGTGATCGCCGTCGACGCCGGCCGCAACCTGGCGGTGCTGGTCGAGGCCGCGGTGCGCAACACCGTGCTGCAGCTGCGCGGCATCGACACCTACCAGGAGTTCATCCGCCGCCACCAGCTGGCGATGGAGAAGGGCGACCCGGAGCACTGAGCCCGGCGGGCCGCGGCGCTACTTGCTGCGGTGCTGGCAGTCGACCTTGGTGCAGTGCGCATACAGCGCCAGCGAGTGTTCCTGCAGCGCGAAGCCGCGCGCCTCGGTCACCGCGCGCTGGCGCTGCTCGATCTGGGCGTCGTAGAACTCCTCGACGCGGCCACAGTCCAGGCACAGCAGGTGGTCATGGTGCTGGCCCTCGTTGAGCTCGAACACCGCCTTGCCCGACTCGAAGTTGCTGCGCCGCAGCAGCCCGGCCTGCTCGAACTGCATCAGCACCCGGTAGACGGTGGCCAGGCCGATGTCCGCGTCCTCGGCCAGCAGTGCCTTGAACACGTCCTCGGCGGTCATGTGCCGCTCGCTGGCGTTCTGGAACACCTCCAGGATCTTGATGCGCGGCAGCGTCGCCTTGAGCCCGCTGCTCTTGAGTTCGTCGACCTGGTTCATCCGCGTTCCCCGCCGGGCCCTGCCCGCTAGAATCGCCCGATCATAGCCAGCGCCACCGCCGCGCCGCGCCCGCCGCGGCCCCCGCGTTGCCGGCGAGCCCGCCGGCCCGCCCAGCGCCCAACCGACAGCGGTCGCCCCTCCCGATGAGCCGTTTCCTCGCCCTCCCCGCCCTGCTGGTCGCCGCCCTTGCGCTGGCCGGCTGCGAGTCGCTGCAGCGCACCGACAGCTTCATGGGCCTGATCACGCCCTACCGCATCGACATCGTGCAGGGCAACGTGGTGACCAAGGAGCAGGCCGAGCTGGTCAAGCCCGGCCAGAGCCGGCTGCAGGTGCGCGACGTGCTGGGCACGCCGCTGCTGTCCGACGTGTTCCACGCCGAGCGCTGGGACTACGTGTTCATGCTGCGCCGCCAGGGCGCTGCGCCGCAGCGGCGCAGCGTCGTCGTGCACTTCGACGGCGACCTGGTCAAGTCCATCGAGGCGCCCGACCTGCCCAGCGAGAAGGAATTCGTCGCCTCGATCAGCCGGCTGAAGAATCTCAAGCAGCCCAAGCTGGAGCTGTCCGACGCCGAACGCCAGGCGCTGCCGCCGCCCAAGGCCGTCGAGACGCCGGCCGCCGAGCCGGTTGGCCCGGTGCGCAGCTACCCGCCGCTGGAGCCGGTCTGAGCGCGGCGCGATGATCGAGGTCGCGATTGCCGGCGCCGGCGGCCGCATGGGCCGCATGCTGATCGAGGCCGTGCTGGCCAGCCCCGACTGCCGCCTGGCCGGTGCGCTGGACCAGCCCGGCAGCGCGCTGGTCGGCCAGGATGCCGGCGGCTTCCTCGGCCGCGACACCGGCGTGCGGGTCGAGTCGGACCTGGCACGCGGCCTGGCCGGCGCCCAGGTGCTGATCGACTTCACGCGCCCCGAGGGCACGCTGGCCCACCTGCAGGCCTGCGCCGCCCAGGGCGTGCGCGCCGTCATCGGCACCACCGGCTTCACGCCGGCGCAGCGCGAGGCCATCGCGCAGCACGCCCAGCGCCACGCCACCGTGCTGGCGGCCAACATGAGCGTCGGCGTCAACGTGATGCTGGTGCTGCTGGAGCAGGCCGCACGTGCACTGGGCGAGGGCTACGACCTCGAGGTGCTGGAGATCCACCACAAGCACAAGGTCGACGCACCCAGCGGCACCGCGCTGATGATGGGCGAGGCGCTGGCGCGTGCGCGCGGCGTGCGCCTGGACGAGGCCGGCGTGTTCGCGCGTGACGGCCACACCGGCCCGCGCCCGGCCGGCGCCATCGGCTTCGCCACGCTGCGCGGTGGCGACGTGGTGGGCGAGCACACGGCGCTGTTCTGCGGCGCCGGCGAACGCATCGAGATCAGCCACAAGAGCAGCAGCCGCGCCAACTACGCCGACGGCAGCCTGCGCGCGGCGCGCTTCGTCGCCGGCCGCGACGGCGGGCTGTTCGACATGCGCGACGTGTTGGGCCTGCGCTAGCCGCGGCATGCAGGGCCTCGCCGCCACCTGGTTGGCCGCCGACGGCGTCGGCCGCGCCGTGGCGCTGGGGCTGCTGCTGATGTCGGTGGCCTCGTGGACGCTGCTGCTGTGGAAGGCCTGGGCGCTGCGCCGCGCCGCGGCCGACCTGGCGCGCGGCGTGCCGGCATTCTGGGACGCCGCCAGCCTGGCCGAAGGCCGCGCGCGCCTGGCCGCACTGGACCGCGAGGCCCTGCTGCGCCCGCTGCTCGACGCCGCGCTGCTGCCCCCCGCCGAGGGCACGCTGCACGCCGGCAACCCGCCCCAGGCCCGGCTGACGCGCCAGCTGCGTGACGCGCTGCACCGCGCCACCGCGCGGCTGCGCCACGGGCAGGTGGTGCTGGCCTCGGTGGGCGCCACCGCGCCCTTCGTCGGGCTGTTCGGCACCGTGTGGGGCATCTACCACGCCCTGCTCGCCGTGGCCGACGCGCAGACGCTGGCGCTGGACCGCGTGGCCGGCCCGGTGGGCGAGGCGCTGGTGATGACCGCCGCCGGCATTGCCGTCGCCGTGCCGGCGGTGCTGGCCTACAACGCCCATGGCCAGCGCATCGCCGCGCTCGAGGCCGAGCTGGAGGGCTTCGCGCAGGACCTGCGCGACTGGGCGCTGGCGCGCCGCGGCTGAAGCCAGGCCACAGCCCATGCCCTTCGGCCGTCTCGAACGCGGTGCCCCGGCGCGGCCCATGGCCGAGATCAACATGACACCGCTGATCGACGTGATGCTGGTGCTGCTGGTGATCTTCATCATCGCCGCGCCGCTGATCAGCGGCCGGCTGGCGCTGGACCTGCCGCAGGCCGAGGGCGCGCGCAATGCCGCGCCGGCGCCGGCGCTGCGCGTGGCGCTGGACGCCCAGGGCCGGCTGTACCTGGACGAGTTGCCCACCACGCCGGCCGCGCTGCGCGCGGCGGCAGCCGCCGCCGCGCGGCGCGACCCGGCCACCGAGCTGCAGCTGCGCGCCGACCGCGCCGTGCCCTATGGCGAGGTCGCGGCACTCATCGGGCTGGTGCAGCAGGCCGGCCTGACGCGCATCGCCTTCGTCGCCGAGCCCCTGCCCGACGCGGCGCCAGGAGCCGCGCCGCGCTGATCCGCCCAGCTGCGCCGGCAGCGCGATGCCTCAGAATCGCGCCCATGAACGAGAAGTACGCCCCCGCCGAAGTCGAGGCCGCCGCACAGGCCCACTGGGCCGCCACCGAGGCCTACCGCGTCACCGAGGACGCGTCGCGCGAGAAGTTCTACGCCTGCAGCATGCTGCCCTACCCCAGCGGCAAGCTGCACATGGGCCATGTGCGCAACTACACCATCAACGACATGATGGCGCGCTGGCTGCGCATGCGCGGCTACAACGTGCTGATGCCCATGGGCTGGGACGCGTTCGGCCTGCCCGCCGAGAACGCCGCGATGGACAACGGCGTGCCCCCGGCGGCCTGGACACGCGCCAACATCGCCGACATGAAGAGCCAGATGCAGCCGCTGGGCCTGGCCTTCGACTGGAGCCGCGAGCTGGCCACCTGCGACCCCGGCTACTACAAGTGGAACCAGTGGTTCTTCCTGAAGCTGCTCGAGAAGGGCATCGCCTACAAGAAGACCCAGGTCGTCAACTGGGACCCGGTCGACCAGACCGTGCTGGCCAACGAGCAGGTCGTCGACGGCAAGGGCTGGCGCAGCGGCGCGCCGGTGGAGCGGCGCGAGATCCCCGGCTACTACCTGGCCATCACCAAGTACGCCGACGAGCTGCTTGCCGGCGTGGCCGACAGCACCGCGCCGCACTACCTGGAAGGCTGGCCCGAACGCGTGCGCCTGATGCAGGAGCACTGGATAGGCAAGAGCGAGGGCGTGCGCTTCGCCTTCACGCACGACATCCGCGACAGCGCCGGCCAGCTGATCCAGGACGGCCGGATGTACGTGTTCACCACGCGCGCCGACACCATCATGGGCGTGACCTTCTGCGCCGTCGCGCCCGAGCACCCGCTGGCGGCACACGCGGCGCGTGGCAACGCCGAGCTGGCGGCCTTCATCGAGGCCTGCAAGCAGGGCGGCACCAGCGAGGCCGAGCTGGCGCTGCGCGAGAAGGAAGGCCGGCCCACCGGCCTGTTCGTCACCCACCCGCTGACCGAGCAGCCGGTGCCGGTGTGGGTGGGCAACTACGTGCTGATGGGCTACGGCGATGGCGCCGTGATGGGCGTGCCGGCGCACGACGAGCGCGACTTCGCCTTCGCCCGCAAGTACGGGCTGGAGATGCTGCAGGTGATCCACGTCGACGGCCTGGCCTTCGACTACGAGCGCTGGCAGGACTGGTACGCCGACAAGGACGCCGGCATCACCGTCAACTCGGGCAACTGGAGCGGGCTGCCGCACAAGAAGGCGGTGCAGGCGGTGGCGGCGGCGCTGGCCGAGCGCGGCCTGGGCGGGCTGCAGACCACCTGGCGGCTGCGCGACTGGGGCGTCAGCCGCCAGCGCTACTGGGGCACGCCCATCCCCATCATCCACTGCCCGCACTGCGGCAGCGTGCCGGTGCCCGAGCAGGACCTGCCGGTGCTGCTGCCCGAGGACCTGGTGCCCGACGGCAGCGGCAACCCGCTGAACAAGTGCGAGGCCTTCCTGAAGGTGAAGTGCCCCAGCTGCGGCGCCGACGCGCGCCGCGAGACCGACACCCTGGACACCTTCGTCGACAGCGCCTGGTACTTCATGCGCTACTGCTGTCCGGGCAGCGACGAGGCCATGGTCGACGCGCGCAACGAGTACTGGATGCCGATGGACCAGTACATCGGCGGCATCGAGCACGCGGTGCTGCACCTGCTCTACGCGCGCTTCTGGACCAAGGCCATGCGCGACCTGGGCCTGGTGAGCTACAGCGAGCCCTTCCGCAACCTGTTCACCCAGGGCATGCTGCTCAACGAGTGCTTCTACCGCGAGGACGCCGCGGGCAAGAAGCGCTGGTTCTATCCCACCGAGGTCGAGATCAGCTACGACGAGCGCGGCGCGCCGGTGTCGGCCAAGGCCAAGGCCGACGGCCAGCCGGTGCTGCTGGGCGGCATCGAGAAGATGTCCAAGAGCAAGAACAACGTCGTCGAGCCCAAGGACATCATCGCGAGGTTCGGCGCCGACACGGCGCGCGTGTTCACCATGTTCGCCGGCCCGCCCGACCAGAGCGCGGCCTGGAGCGACAGCGGCGCCGAGGGCTGCTACCGCTTCCTGCGCCGGCTGTGGAACGCCGGCGTCAGGCTGCGGCCGCGGCTGCTGGCCGCCGTGCCGGCCGAGGGTGGCGCCAGCCGTGGCGCTGCCGCGCAGCGCCGCGAAGCGCACCTGCTGCTCAAGCAGATCAGCCACGACTACCAGCGGCTCCAATACAACACCGTGGTCTCGGGCGCGATGAAGCTGCTCAACGCCATCGACGACGCCGAGCTGGCCGACACCGGCGCCGACACGGCCGTGCTGCGCGAATGCATGGGCATCCTGCTGCGCGCGCTGTACCCGGCGGCGCCGCACATCACCCATGCGCTGTGGCGCGAGCTGGGCTACGAGGCCGCGCATGGCGACCTGATCGCCGCGCCCTGGCCCGAGGTCGACGACGCGGCGCTGCTGCAGGACGAGATCGAGCTGGTGCTGCAGGTGGGCGGCAAGCTGCGCGGCGCGATCCGCGTGGCCGCCGACGCCGACCGCGCCACCATCGAGGCCGCGGCGCTGGCCGCGCCCGAGTTTGCCAAGTTCGCCGAGGGCCGACCGGCGAAGAAGGTCATCGTGGTGCCGGGCCGGCTGGTGAATGTCGTTGTTTGAGCCCCCAAGGGCCGGTTCCCGGCCCGCCCCCCCAGGGGGGAGCCAGAAGACTTGGGGCGGCCCGGCGTCTTCTCTTGAGCCCCCAAGGGCCGGTTCCCGCCCCGCCCCCCCAGGGGGGAGCCAGAAGACTTGGGGCGGCCCGGCGTCTTCTCTTGAGCCCCCAAGGGCCGGTTCCCGCCCCGCCCCCCCAGGGGGGAGCCAGAAGACTTGGGGCGGCCCGGCGTCTTCTGGTCCTGCGGCTGGTGCCGGCCGCCGGCGCGCACTGCGCGCGGCGGGCGCCGGTGCCGTCGCGGCGGGCCTGGCCGGCTGCGGCTTCCAGCTGCGCCAGCCGCCGCGGCTGGCCTTCGACGCCATCGCGCTGGTCGGCTTTGCACCGCGCTCGCCGCTGGCCGAGGAGTTGCGCCGCGAGCTGGCCCGCCAGGTGCAGCTGCTGGACGACCCGGCGCGCGCCCCGGTGCGGCTGCAGGCCCTGCTCGATGTGCGCGAGCGCAGCGTGGTCGCGTCGACGGCCGCGTCGCAGGTGCGCGAGCTGCGGCTGCGGCTGAAGTTCCACTTCCGCGCCGACTCGCCCGATGGCCGCACCCTGATCCCGCCGGCCGAGCTGCTGCTGCAGCGCGACCTGAGCTACCAGGAAAGCGCCGCGCTGGCCAAGCAGCACGAAGAAGCCGAGCTGTTCCGCGCCATGCAGTCCGACGTGGTGGCCCAGGTGATGCGCCGCCTGGCGGCGCTGAAGGTCTAGGCCGCGGAGCAGTATGTTGACCCCCAGGCTCGCTCCGCTCGCCACCCCCCGCGGGGGCTCAGCGCCCTTCGGGCGGCCGCGCGGGCGCTGCATCCCGACCCCCAGGCTCGTTCCACTCGCCACCCCCCGCGGGGGCTCAGCGCCCTTCGGGCGGCCGCGCGGGCGCTGCATCCCGACCCCCAGGCTCGTTCCACTCGCCACCCCCCGCGGGGGCTCAGCGCCCTTCGGGCGGCCGCGCGGGCGCTGAACCATGCAGATCCGCGCCGAACAACTCGAGCAGCAGCTGCAGCGCGGGCTGCGGCCGCTGTACACCATCGTCGGCGACGAGCCGCTGCAGGCGCAGGAGGCCGGCGACGCGATCCGCGCCGCGGCGCGCGAGGCCGGCTACAGCGAGCGCCAGGTGTTCACCGTCGCCGGCGCGCACTTCGACTGGAGCGGCGTGCTGGGCGCGGCGCAGGCGATGAGCCTGTTCGCCGAGCGCCGCCTGATCGAGATCCGCATCCCCTCGGGCAAGCCGGGCAAGGACGGCAGCGAGGCGCTGCAGCGCTACTGCGAGCGCCTGCCGCAGGACGTGCTGACCCTGGTCACGCTGCCGCGGCTGGACTTCCAGCAGGCCAAGGCCGCCTGGTTCGGCGCGCTGGATGCCGCCGGGCTGGTGCTGCGCGTCGAGCCGCTGGAGCGCCGCGCGCTGCCGGCCTGGCTGGCGCAGCGGCTGGCCCGCCAGGACCAGCGCGTGGCCCCCGGCGACGAGGGCGAGCGCACGCTGGCCTTCTTCGCCGACCGCGTCGAGGGCAACCTGCTGGCGGCGCACCAGGAGCTGCAGAAGCTGGCGCTGCTGTACCCGGCCGGCGAGCTGTCCTTCGAGCAGGTCGAGTCGGCGGTGCTCAACGTGGCGCGCTTCGACGTCAGCAAGCTGGGCCCGGCGATCTGGGCCGGCCAGGTGGCGCGCGCGCTGCGCGTGCTCGAAGGCCTGCGCGCCGAAGGCGAGAGCGTGGTCGGCGTGCACTGGATGCTGGCCGAGGATCTGCGCTCGCTGGCGCGCGCCCATGCGGCGCTGCAGGCCGGCAAGCCGCTGGCGATGGCCTTGCGCGAAGCGCGTGCCTGGGGGCTGAAGGAGAAGCTGTTCGAGCGCCTGCTGCCGCACCTGGCCGAGCACCAGCTGGCGCATGCGCTGGAGGCCGGCAGCGTCTGCGACGGCGTGCTCAAGGGCCTGCGCCGGCCCGACTGGCCGGCAGAGCCCTGGGACGCGCTGCGCCGCTGGGTGCTGCTCCTGCTGGCCTTGGCGCCGGCGCGCGAGCAGCGGCCGGCGCTGGCCCTGCAGGCCTGAGGCGCGCCGGCGACGCGCCTCGGGCTCAGTATCCGCGGCGACGGTCGACCAGGTGCCGCAGCGGCGCGCCGTCGCGCGCCGCGCGCAGGTTGGCCGCTGCCACCGCCGCGGCGCTGCGCGGGTCGGTGGCCGCCGCCACATGCGGCAGCAGCGCCACCCGCGGATGGCGCCAGAACGGGTGCTGCGGCGGCAGCGGCTCCTGGTGGAACACGTCCAGCACCGCCTGCGACAGCTGGCCGCCATCCAGGGCCGCGAGCAGGTCTTCATCGACGACATGGCCGCCGCGCGCCAGGTTCACCAGCGCCGCGCCGCGCGGCAGCGCGGTGAACAGCGGCGCGCCCAGCAGCCCGCGTGTGTCGGGCGTCAGCGGCAGCAGGTTGACAAGCACGTCGCAGCCCGGCAGCAGCGCCCGCAGGGCCGCCGCGCCGAACGCGCCACGCACGCCGTCGGGCAGCCGGCGCGGCGTGCGTGCCCAGCCGCTGACGCGGTAGCCCTGGCGCGCCAGCGCCGCCGCCACCGTGGCGCCGATCTCGCCCAGGCCCAGCACCGTCACGCGCAGCTCGTCGGCGCGGCGCTGCGGATGTGGCCGCCATTCGGCCGCCGCCTGCTGGCGCGCGTAGACGAAGAAGTCGCGCTGGATCGCCAGCACTGCCCACAGTGCCGTCTCGGCCATCGCCGCCGACATCGCCGGGTCGACCATGCGCGCCAGCGGCACGCCGGCGGGCAGCGTGTCGTCGGCCAGCAGCTTGTCGACGCCGGCCCACAGGCTCTGCACCAGGCGCAGGTTCGGCAGGCCCTGCAGCGTGCCCGGCGGCGGGTTGGCCACCGCGGCGGCATCGACGGCCTCGGGCGCGGCGCAGGCCGCGTCCACGTCGACCCAGCGCGCCTCGGGCATCGCCGCGGCCAGCTCGCGCCGCCACAAGGCCTGCTCGCCGGCATCGAAGCGGCCGGCCAGCAGCACGGTGAACGGGCGTGTGGCGGACATCACCCGCCCTCGCGCGCCGCCGCCAGCAGCCGCTGCAGCGCCGCGTGCACGGTCTCTGCGCGTACCGCGGCGCGGTCGCCGCCCAGCTGCAGGCGCTCGCTGTGCAGCGCTGCGGCCGTGCCCCAGGCCAGCCACACCGTGCCCACCGGCTTGCCGGCCACGGCGCCGCCGGGGCCGGCGATGCCGGTGACGGCCACCACCAGCTGCGCCGGTGCGCGCGCCAGCAGGCCCTGCGCCATCGCCCGCGCCACGGCCTCGCTGACGGCGCCATGCTCCAGCAGCATCGTTTGCGGCACGCCCAGCAGCTCGGTCTTGGCGCCGTAGCTGTAGCTGACCACGCCGCGGTCGAACCAGTCGCTGCTGCCGGCCTGGTCGGTGCAGGCGGCGGCGATCAGCCCGCCGGTGCAGCTCTCGGCGGTGGCCAGCGTCCAGCCGCGTGCGCGCAGGGCATCGCCCAGCTGGCGCAGCAGTTCGTCGTCGGGGTGGGACATGGGGGCGGCTTCCTCCGCGATGCCGAATCAGCTATGCCAGATGCGCAACCACAGCGCAATGAACAGCAGCGTGCACAGCGCCGCCACCAGGTCGTCGAAGACGATGCCGAAGCCCTGGCGCCAGCCGATGGCCTGGCCCGGCCGCAGCTTGAAGCGCCGATCGGCCCAACCGACCGGGCCGGGCTTGGCGGCATCGAAGAAGCGGAACAGGCCGAAGGCCGCCGCCTGCCCCCACAGCGGCGCCGGCGAGATCAGCCACAGCACGATCCAGAAGGCCAGCACCTCGTCCCAGACGATGGCGCCCGGGTCGGCCACGCCCAGGTGCTGCGCCGTCACGGTGCAGGCCCAGATGCCGAGCGCCAGCGACGCGGCGATCACCAGGCCCCAGGCGCCGTCACCCAGCCAGGGGTCGAGCACGGCGAAGGCCGCCCAGGCCCACAGCGTGCCCACCGTGCCCGGCGCGCGCGGCGCCAGCCCGCTGCCGAAGCCCAGCGCGAGGGCATGCGCCGGGTGGCGCAGCAGGAAGCGCAGGTCGGGGCGGCGAGGCGCGGCGGCGGTGGCCATGCAAGGCGGGCAGCGAGGGCCTGGTCAGGCGAAGTGGTCGAAGCCGGCCCAGTCGCCGGGCAGCGGCTCGCCGTGCGCGTCGACGAGCCGCAGGCCGCTGCCGGCCTCGATGCGGCCGCAGCGCGTCACCGCCACACCGGTGCGCGCGGCGGCGGCCAGCACCGCCGTGCGCGCCGACGGCGGCGCGGTGAACAGCAGCTCGTAGTCGTCGCCGCCGGCCAGCGTGCACAGGCGCTGCAGTGCCAGCGGCATCGTCGCCAGCACGGCGCTGCGCGGCAGCGCGTCGGCGTCCAGCACCGCGGCGACGCCCGAGCGTGCCAGCACATGGCCGAGGTCACCCACCAGCCCGTCGCTGAGGTCGATGGCGGCGCTGGCCACGCCGCGCAGCGCCAGGCCCAGCGCGACGCGCGGCTGCGGTTGCTCCATCGCGCGGCGCACCGACTCGAAGGCCTCGCCGGGCAGCGCGACGCCGCCCCGGAAAACCTCCAGCGCCAGCCGCGCGTCGCCCAGCGTGCCGCTCACCCAGAGCTCGTCACCCGGCCGGGCACCGCCGCGCAGCAGCGCCGCGCCCGGCGGCAGCTGGCCGAACACGGTGATGCAGACGGCCAGCGGACCGGCCGTGGTGTCGCCGCCGGCCAGCACGACGCCGTGGGCGTCGGCCAGCGCGAACAGCCCGCGCGCCAGGCCGGCGCAGAAGGCCTCGTCGGCGCGCGGCAGCGCCAGCGCCAGCGTGAAGGCCAGCGGCTCGGCGCCGCAGGCGGCCAGGTCGCTGAGGTTCACGGCCAGCGCCTTGTGGCCCAGGCGCTCGGGCGCCACGGTGGACAGGAAGTGCCGGCCCTCCAGCAGCAGGTCGGTGGACACCGCCAGCTGCTGGCCCGGCGCCGGCCGCAGCAGCGCGCAGTCGTCACCCACGCCCAGCACGACGCCGGCGCGGCAGGCGTCCTGTTCGCGCGTGAAGTGGCGCCGGATCAGCTCGAACTCGCCGGGCATCGTGGTCGCCGGCTAGTTGCCGATGTCGCGCAGCCGGTTGGCCAGCTCGACGGCGGACTTGACGTTCATCTTCTCGAACACCCGCGCACGGTGGACCTCGACGGTGCGCACGCTGATGCCCAGCGCGTCGGCGATCAGCTTGTTCGGCCGGCCCTCGACGACCAGCTGCATCACCTCCCGCTCGCGCTCGGTCAGCTCCTCCAGCGCCTGGCGCTGCTGGGTCTGCGCGCGCCGCGCCGCCAGCGCCCCGGCGCTGGCCTGCAGCGCCAGCTCGATGCGGTCCACCAGCGCGTTGTTCGAGAAGGGCTTCTCGACGAAGTCGAAGGCCCCGCGCTTGACCGCCGCCACCGCGGTGGGCACGTCGCCATGGCCGGTGAGGAAGATCACCGGCAGCCGCGGCAGCAGGCCGCGGTCGGCCAGGCGCTCGAACAGCGTCAGGCCGCTGGTGCCGGGCATGCGCATGTCGAGCACCACGCAGGCCGGGGCGCGCGGCCAGTCGTCGGCCCATGCGCCGCCCGGGGCGCCCGGCCCGGCCTGTCCGGCCAGCCAGGCCTCGAAGGCGTCGGCGCTGGCGAACCCCTCGCTGAGCAGGCGCCGCGAGCGCAGCAGCCAGGCCAGCGCATCGCGCACCACGGCCTCGTCGTCGACGAGGTAGACCACGGGGATGCCGAGCGAAGGGTCCAGGGGCATGGCAGGTGGGAGGGCGGCGCAGGCTTGCCGCGGCGGCCGCCGCGCCCGGGTGGCTTGCGAGGCCTGCCCGGCGCGGGTCAGCGCCGCTCGGCGTCGGCCGCCGAGTATGCCCCGTCGCCATCGCCCTGCCCGGCGACGGCGGCGGCGGCGTCGCGCCGCGGCCGCCGCGTCGGCGTGGGCAGGGTGAAGCGGAAGCAGGTGCCGCGCCCGCCCGGCCCGGGGCCGTGGTCCAGCGCGCCGCCATGCTGCTCGACGACGGTGCGGCACAGGCTCAGGCCCAGGCCCATGCCTTCGGCACGGGTGGTGAAGAAGGGCGTGAACAACCTGGCCGCCACCTCGGGCGGAATGCCCGGCCCGCGGTCGCTCACCTCGAAGGCCACCCAGCCCGGGCTGGTCTCACGCGCCGCCAGCGTCAGCACGCGCTGGTCCGGCGGCGTGTCGTCGGTCTCCATCGCCTGCACCGCGTTGCGCGCCAGGTTCAGCAGCACCTGCTCGACCATGGTGCGGTCGCACAGCACCTGCGGCGTGCCCTGCACCACGGTGTCGATGCGCGTGCCGCTCTTGCGCGCCTGCAGCCGCGCCAGCGGCAGCACCGCGTCCAGTAGCGCCTGCGCCGAGATCGGCTCGCGCTGCTGCTCGCGGCGGCGCACGAAGTCGTGCACGCTCTTGATCACGCGGCCGGCGCGCTCGGCCTGCTCGGCGATGCGCGCCAGCGCCTGGCGCAGCAAGGGCAGGTCGGGCGGCGCCGCGGCCGCGTCGTCGATCAGGTTGAGCGAACCGCTGGCGTAGCTGGCGATGGCCGCCAGCGGCTGGTTCAGCTCGTGGCTCAGCAGCGAGGCCATCTCCCCCACCGTGGCCAGGCGCGCCGTGGCCTGCAGCCGGTCCTGCTGCTGGCGCGACAGTTCCTCGACGCGGCGCTGCGCGCTCAAGTCCAGCACCGCGCTCATCCAGCCGGTCTGGCGGCCCTGGCCATCGACCAGCGGGGCCTCGTAGATCATCACCGGGAAGCGCTCGCCGCTCTTGCGCATGAACACCGTCTCGAAGCCCTCGCGGCCCTCGCGCAGCTCGCGCTCGATGCCGGCGGCCTCGCGGGCCAGCCGCGCACGCTGGCGCTCGAGGTACTGCGCGGTGAACTCGGGCGGCCAGTACGGCGGCACGGTGATGTGCCCGGCCTGGCCGGGGGGCGCGAGCAGTTCCTCGGGCGCGAAGCCGACCATCGCGCAGAAGGCCGGGTTGACGTAGGTGATGGCGCCGTGCAGGTCGCGCGCGCGCAGGCCGGTGGACAAGGAGTCCTCCATCGCCTTGCGGAAGGCGAGGGTCTCGGCCAGCGCCTGCTCCACCTGGCCGCGGCGACGCACGTCGCGGGCCAGCGCCAGCACCACGGCGAACAGCGCCAGCGACAGGCCCAGCACCAGCGCCGTGGCCAGGTTGGGGATCAGGCTGGGGCGGCCGGCGGCGCTGTCGGCGCGCACCAGCAGCGGCGAGCCGGGCAGGTCGACGACGCGTTCGGCCAGGTAGACGCCGGCGCCTCGGGGCACGCCGGCGCGCGCCAGGCGCGTGCCGTCGCCCTCGACGATGCTGAACTCGTGGCGGCGCGCATCGCGCGCACTCAATGCGCCCTCGAGCAACTGCGGCAGCGCCACCGTGGCCACCAGGAACAGCGGCGGCGCGGTGCCGCGCTGCACCGGCACGCACAGGTCGACGACCTCGGCGCCCAGGCCACCGGCCTGCGGCACGTAGAAGCTGCGCGAGAAGCTGGGCGCCAGCAGCCGGCGCGCCGCGTTGCAGGCGGCCTCGGCCTCGCCCGACAGCTCGCTGCGCGCCATCTGCCCGAACAGCCGCTGGCCATAGGGCGAGTCGATGGCCTCGCGCACCGCCAGTCCGGCGTCGCGCCACTCGATGCGGCGCAGCTCCTGGCGCTGGCGCAGCAGCGCCAGGGCGGCGTCGCGCCAGCCCTGCGGCGCCGGCTCGGTCCAGCCCAGCGCCTGCAGCGACTGCATCACACGCAGCATCTCGCGGCGCACGTCGGCGGCGGTCTGCGCGGCCGAAGACTCGGCTTCCTCCTGCGCGCGGTTGGACTCGTAGCTGACGGTCAGCACCAGCAGCAGCGTCTGTGCCACGCCCAGCAGCAGCAGCAGCAGCGCCCAGGGCAGGCCGCGCCGCAGCCGCTGCGCGAACGGCGTCGAGGGGGTCGGCGGGGCGGATGCGCTCATCGTGGGGGTGCGGGGTGGGCAGGCGCCGGGCCAGTATCCCGCCGCCCCGCGCAGGGCAGCTACGCAGTTTCGCGCATCAAAGCCGCGTCCAGGCGGCCCTAGGCTGCACACCTAGAATTTCTGGCCCCAGACCGGGCCGAGCCGAGGAACCGCACGATGACCACGACCCACCAAGCCGCCGTCGAGCTGCGCCAGGCGGCGCTGGACTACCACGAGCACCCGACGCCGGGCAAGCTGGAGGTCCGCGCCACCAAGCAGATGGTCAACCAGCGCGACCTGGCGCTGGCCTACAGCCCGGGCGTGGCCGCGGCCTGCGAGGAGATCGTCGCCGACCCGGCCAACGCCTTCCGCTACACGGCACGCGGCAACCTGGTGGGGGTGGTGACCAACGGCACCGCGGTGCTCGGCCTGGGCGACATCGGCCCGCTGGCGGCCAAGCCGGTGATGGAAGGCAAGGCCGTGCTGTTCAAGAAGTTCGCCGGCATCGACGTCTTCGACATCGAGGTCAACGAGAAGAACCTGGACAAGCTGGTCGACGTGATCGCCGCGCTGGAGCCCACCTTCGGCGGCATCAACCTCGAGGACATCAAGGCCCCGGACTGCTTCTACGTCGAGCGCAAGCTGCGCGAGCGCATGAAGATCCCGGTCTTCCACGACGACCAGCATGGCACGGCCATCGTCGTCGGCGCGGCCATCCTCAACGCCGTGCAGGTGGTGGGCAAGCAGATCGGCGAGGTCAAGCTGGTGACCAGCGGCGCCGGCGCCGCCGCGCTGGCCTGCCTGTCGCTGCTGCTCAAGCTGGGCGTGCGCCGCGAGAACATCTGGGTCACCGACTTGGCCGGCGTGGTGTACCAGGGCCGCACCGAGCTGATGGACGAGGACAAGGCCTTGTTCGCGCAGCCCACCGACGCGCGCACGCTGGCGCAGGTGGTGGCCGGCGCCGACGTCTTCCTGGGCCTGTCGGCCGGGGGCGTGCTCAAGCCCGAGATGGTGGCCACGATGGCGCCGCGGCCGGTGATCCTGGCGCTGGCCAACCCCACGCCGGAGATCCTGCCCGAGCAGGTGCAGGCGGTGCGCAGCGACGCCATCGTCGCCACCGGGCGCACCGACTACCCGAACCAGGTCAACAACGTCCTGTGCTTCCCGTACATCTTCCGCGGGGCGCTGGACTGCGGCGCGACCACGGTCACCGACGAGATGGAGATCGCAGCGGTGCACGCCATCGCCGAACTGGCGCGCGCCGAGCAGAGCGAGGTGGTGGCCGCGGCCTATGCCGGCGCCACGCTGTCCTTCGGGCCCGAGTACCTGATCCCCAAGCCCTTCGACCACCGGCTGATGGAGATGATCGCGCCGGCGGTGGCGCGCGCCGCGGTGGCCAGCGGCGTGGCCACGCGGCCGATCCAGGACTACGACGCCTACCGCGAGAAGCTGCGCAGCTTCGTCTACGCCTCGGGCGCTACGATGAAGCCGATCTTCTCGATCGCGCGCGCTGCGTCCAGCAAGCGTGTCGCCTACGCCGAGGGCGAGGAGGAGCGCGTGCTGCGCGCGGCGCAGGTCGTCGTCGACGAGCGCATCGCCCGGCCGACGCTGATCGGGCGCCCCGCCATCATCGCGCAGCGCATCGAGAAGTTCGGCCTGCGCCTGCAGCAGGGCCGCGACTACGACGTCGTCAACGTCGAGCACGACGAGCGTTACCGCGACTTCTGGATGACCTACCACCGCATGACCGAGCGAAAGGGCGTCACGGTGCAGGTGGCCAAGATCGAGATGCGCCGCCGGCTCACGCTGATCGGCGCGATGCTGCTGCACAAGGGCGAGGTCGACGGCATGCTGTGCGGCACCTGGGGCACCACGGCCAACCACCTGCACTACATCGACCAGGTCATCGGCACGCGCCCCGGCGGCAGCGCCAGCACGCCGCAGGACGTGCGCGTCTACGCCTGCATGAACGGGCTGCTGCTGCCCGGGCGCCAGGTGTTCCTCGTCGACACCCATGTCAACCACGACCCCACGGCGCCCGAGCTGGCCGAGATCACGGTGATGGCGGCCGAGGAGATGATGCGCTTCGGCATCAATCCGAAGGCGGCGCTGCTGTCGCACAGCAACTTTGGCACCAGCGCGCACCCCAGTGCACAGAAGATGCGTGACGTGCTGGCCCTGGTGCGCGAGCAGGCGCCCTGGCTGGAGATCGACGGCGAGATGCACGGCGACCTGGCACTGGACCCGGCGGCGCGCCACAAGCTGATGCCGCGCAGCACCCTGACCGGCGAGGCCAACCTGCTGGTGCTGCCCAACATCGACGCCGCCAACATCGCCTACAACCTGCTCAAGACCGCCGCCGGCGGCGGCATCGCCATCGGCCCGGTCTTGCTGGGCGCGGCGCAGCCGGTGCACATCCTGACCTCGTCGGCGACGGTCCGCCGCATCGTCAACATGACCGCGCTGACGGTGGCCGATGCCGCCGCCGGGCGCAGCGCCGGGCCGCCGGCCAGCTGAGCCGGCCGGCTGGCCGGGACCCGCCTGGTGCCGCCTCTGGCCTGACCCATCCGAACCAATCGCCGCCAATGCTGGGCGTCGCCGCCGGTGCAGCGGCGCGGGCCACCCTTGTGCCGGGCGCGGCGCGGAACGCAGTGCCGCGCCGCGCGCTGGCGGTGCAGGCCCGCACCGGTCTCACCACCGCGGTGCGCTGGCCCCTCGCCCAACCGGATGACAAGGGCATGACCGGGTCCACACGGGCTTCGATCTCGCGAAAGTTAGTGCACGCAACTACCACCACACCCAGCGCCCCGGCACGGGCATCGCCTTGAGTTTCGGAGGGGGTTCGGGTACCATCTCGGCTTCGATTTTCAGGGTTAACCCGTGTTCTGGACCGGTCTGGCTACGGCAGTCGGTAGGCCGCGACAGGCGATGCAGGCAGCGCCCGACCCAGGCGTCGGCGCCGTTTCGAAAGCCCCGGGGGTTTCGTCGCGCCGGATGCGCGGCAAGGGTGGTCGGTGGTTGGCGACCGGGCTGCTGGCGGTGTCGGCAGCGCTGGCGGCAGTCCCGGCGGCCCGCGCCAAAGGCCCGGCTGGAGCCTCCGTCGCCGAGGTTGCACTGCAGGCCTTGCCGCCCGAGGCCCAGACCACGCACCGGTTGATCCTGGCGGGAGGGCCGTTCCCGTACGAGAAGGACGGCACGGTGTTCGGCAACCGCGAACGGTTGTTGCCCCCGCATCCGAGAGGCCATTACCGCGAGTACACCGTGCGCACGCCCGGGGCACGCAACCGGGGCGCCCGCCGCATCGTCTGCGGCGGCACGCCCCCGACCCAGCCCCAGGCCTGCTACTACACCGAAGACCACTACGCCAGCTTCCGGCTCATCCGGCCGTGAACGCGGGCGACCCGCAGAACGATTCACCATCCCGCAGGAGGCAAGCGACCATGGAGTTGCAGACCACCCGTCCCAACCTCGTCCAGGCCATACGCGCCTACCGCGTCGAGGACTTGCAGGCGGCGGCCGAGGCCACCGGCCAGCATTTCCTCTACGCCAACCTGGCCAGCGCGCAGTCCAAGCAAGAGGTGCTGGAAGGCATCGCCCAGGCCTTCACCTTTCCGGCGCACTTCGGCAAGAACCTCGACGCGCTGTACGACTGCATGACCGATCTGGTGCACAAGGCCGGCCCGCAGCCGGGCTTCGTCGTCGTGCTGGAGCAGTTGCCCGACAACCCGCGCTTCGACCGCGAGGCCCGCGAGCAGCTGCTGGAGGTGTTCCGTGACGCCGCCGAGTTCTGGGGTGAACGACGAATACCATTCCGGTGTTTCTATTCTTTTCGGTAGCCCGCTCCCAGGAAATCGGGTCATGGGAGCGGGCTTCGGAAACGGCCCAAAGCAGCAGCGCCACGGTCAAGACCGTGAAGGTGGTGCCCAAGAACGGCACCAACCCCAATTTCGGCATGAACATGCCGATGATGTGCAGCGCCTTCGACACGGCGGCCTGGCAGAACGCCGCCTGAGCCGGGGCTGACCCGCCCAGGGGCCGGCCCGGCCCCGCCGATCACAAGGCCCCGCCCTGCGGGGCCTTGTCGTTTCCAGCCTGCGGCGGGCGGTCGCCGACTCAGTCGGGCCGCGCCGCCGCCAGCGCCAGGTACTCGGCCACCGGCACCTCCTCGGCGCGGCGCTGCAGGTCGAAGGGCATGGCCAGGCGCTGCGCCTCGATCCAGCGGCCCAGCGTATGGCGCAGCAGCTTGCGCCGCTGCGAGAACGCGACGGCCACCAGCTCGGACAGCCGCGCCGGATCCACCGCCGCCGCATCGGCGCGCGGCGCCATGCGCACCACCGCCGAGTCCACGCGTGGCGGCGGGTCGAAGGCCTCGGGCGGCACGTCCAGCAGCGCCTCGATGCGGTAGCGCCACTGCAGCATCACGCTCAGGCGCCCGTAGTCGCGCCCGCCGGGCCCGGCGGCCATGCGCTCGACCACCTCCTTCTGCAGCATGAAGTGCTGGTCGACCACGCGGCCGGCGAAGGGCAGCAGGTGGAACAGGATGGGCGACGAGATGTTGTAGGGCAGGTTGCCGACCACGCGCAGCGGCTGCCCGGCGGCGTCGGCCAGCTCGCCGAAGTGAACCTTGAGCACATCGGACTCGACCACGTGCAGCCGCGGCTCGCGGCGCAGCCGCGCGGCCAGGTCGCGGTCCAGTTCGACGACCGTCAGCGCGGCGCAGCGCTGCAGCAGCGGCAACGTCATCGCGCCCAGCCCCGGGCCGATCTCGACCAGCGCCTGGCCGGGCTGCGGGTCGATCGCGTCGACGATGCGGGCGATGACCGACTCGTCGACCAGGAAGTGCTGGCCGAAGCGCTTGCGCGCCTGGTGCGGGCGACTCATCGCCCGGGGCGTCGCGACGCCATCAGGGCGGCGGCTCGCGCAGCTCGACGTAGGCGCGCGAACGCAGCTCCTTGACCCAGTCGCGGTACGCGGGCTCGAACTTCTGCTCGCGCAGCGCCAAGCGGGCCTGCTCGCGCAGCTGCTTGGGCTCCAGCGTCACCTCGCGCCGCTCCAGCACCTGCACCAGGTGCACGCCGAAGCGCGACACCACGGGCTCGGAGACGCCGCCCACCGGCAGCTGGTTCATCGCCTGCTCGAACTCGGGCACCATCTGCCCCGGCGAAACCCAGCCCAGGTCGCCGCCGCCGGCGGCGCTGCCATCCTCGCTGTGCTGGCGCGCGATGTCCTCGAAGCTGCGCGCGCCGCTCTCGATCTGGCGGCGGTACTCGGCCAGCCGGCGCGCGGCGACCTCGGCCGTCAGCTGCGGGCTGGTGCGCAGCAGCACGTGGCGCGTGCGGCTCTGGGTGATCTGCCCGGGCAGGTTCTCCTTGCGCTGCAGCAGCTTCAAGAGATGGAAGCCGGCGCCGCTGCGCAGCGGTTTGTCGATGACTTCGCCCGGCTTGAGCCCGCCGACCGCGGCGACGAACAGGTCGGGCAGGCGCGCCGGCGTGCGCAGGCCGATCTCGCCGCCACGCTCGCGGTTGCCGTCCTCGCTGAGGTCCTTGGCGACCTTGGCAAAGTCCTCGCCGGCGCGGATGCGCGCCTGCGCCGCCTCGATGCGCCGACGCCGCGCTTCCAGCGTCGCATCGTCGGCGCCCTCGGGCACGGTGACCAGGATCTGCGCGATGTTCAGCTCGGCCTCGTCGCGTGCTGCCTCGCGCTGCTTCGCCAGGTAACGGTCGACCTCGTCATCGCCGATGCTGATGCGCTGGTAGACGGCACGCTCGCGCAGCCGCTCGACCATGATCTGGTCGCGCAGGTTGGCGCGGAAGCGGGCGTAGTCCACGCCTTCGGCACGCAGCCGTTCGCGCAGGGTCGGCAGGTCGATCTGGTTCTGTGCGGCGATGCTCTGCACGGCGCGGTCGATCTCGGCCTCGTCCACCTTGGCGCCGTTCTCGCGCGCCACCGAGATCATCGCGCGCTCGTCGATCAGCTCGTCCAGCATCTGCTTGCGCAATGCATCGGGCTCGGGCAGCGGCTGGTTGGCACGCGCGGCGGCGGCGCGTGCCGCCTCGACACGGCGTTCGACCTCGCCGGCGGTCACCAGCTCCTGGTTGACGACGGCGGCGATCCAGTCGCCGTTGCGCACGCTGCTGCGCCCCTGGGCAAGGGCCGGCAGCGCCAGCACGGCGCACAGCAGCAGGGCCAGCGCCGCGGGCGGCGCATGCGGCGGCCGGCGGCGGAAGAGTTCGGTCATGGGAGTCTCAGGGCGAGCCATCGGCGGGGTAGGCACCGTCGCGCTCGTCGCGCAGCAAGCGGTAACCGGGGATATTGTCCCTCAACACCTTCAGCGGGTTGGACCCGATGCGCGACAGGCCCACCAGCTCCAGCTGCAGCAGCAGCCGTGTGGTGGCCTGGCTGCGGCCGGTGGACACCCGTTCGGCGACGACGCGGCCGATCCAGCAGCCGGCGTCGTACTCGAAGCCCAGGATGGCGTCGGTGACGCGGCTGTCCTTCAGGCTGTAGTTGGCGCGGCCCACGCTGTACAGCGCGCCGCGGCAGTCGGCGCCGGCGGCGGCGCGCGCCACGCCGCCCCACACCGGCCACTGCCAGCCCAGCTCCAGCTGCTCGGACAGGCCGCGCGCCAGCCGGTAGTTCAGGCCCACGGTGCGGAAGGGGCCCGGGGAGTAGCGGGCGCCGGTGATGGTGCGCACCGAGCGGTTCAGGTCGGGGCTGTACTGCAGCGCCGCGTCCAGGGTCCAGCCGGGCAGCACGCTGGTCGAGCCCAGCAGCAGCGCGTCGCTGAAGCGCTGCGTCAGCGGCTCGCCGTCGGGACTGCCGTCGGCGCGCGGCGCCACGCGCTGCGGGCGCAGCAGCACGCGCTGGACCAGGCCCAGGCGCAACGCCTCGGCGCCGCTGCCGGCGTCGACCAGCCGCGTCGTCACGCCGGCCGTGACCTGGCTGGCGTCGGCGATGCGGTCCACGCCCGAGAAGGCGTTGTCGCTGAAGATAGAGACGAAGTTGAAGTCCTTGCCCGCGGCGTCGTAGACCGGCAGGTGCGCCTGCGCCTTGTACGGCCGGTGCAGCAGCTGCAGCCGCGGCTCCAGCGTCTGGCGCAACGCGCGGCCGAAGGCGGTGGTCTCGCGCTCCAGCGTCAGGCCCATGTCCAGGCTGACGCCCGGCACGGTGCGCAAGGCCGGCCCGGCGGCCGGGGCGATGCCACCGTAACGCGCGTGGTTCAGCGTCAGCCGCGGCTCAATCCACCAGCCCGGCTCGCGCCAGGGCCGCGACAGGCTGGCCGCCACATGCAGGCGCTCGCCATTGCCGCGCCTGTCGCCGGCCACCCGCGTGCCCGGCAGCACGAAGCGGTTGTATTCGGTCTCGGCCGACCAGCGCCAGCCGGCCGGCAGCTCGCCGGCGCCGCGGGCGCCCAGTTGCGGGCTGCGCATGTGCGGAGCCAGCAGCGGCGACGCGCTGTCCTGCAACACCTGCCAGCGCTGCATGCGGGCGTAGAGCAGGGCCTCGCCGCCGGGCAGTGCCAGCGGCTGCTCGACGCCGGCGCGTGCCGGCAACAGGCGCGGTGTGAGGCTGCGGCCGGCGTCGGGAAAGTCGCGCCACCAGTCGGCGTCGGAGACGCGCACGCCGTCCAGGCTGAGGCGTGCGCCGCCGGGAAGCTGCGTCTCGTGCCGCCACTGCAGCGACTCGCGGCTGCTGCCCGCCAGGCGGTCGTGCGGCAGCCAGCGCAGCTGCAGCTCGCCCTCGTGGCGCGGCTGCAGGTAGCGCAGCTCGGTGTCCAGGCCCAGGCCCCGGCGCGTCATCAGGCGCGGCACCAGCGTGGTGTCGAGGTTGGGCGCGATGCGCCAGTAGTAGGGCACGGCCAGTTCCAGGCCGCTGCGGTTGTCGATGTTGACCGAAGGCGGCAGCCAGCCCGACTTGGCCTCGTCGCCCAGCGGGAAGCTCAGCCTGGGCAGCGCCAGGATGGGCAGGCCGAGGAAGCGCAGCACGGCGCCATCGGCCACCCCCTCCTGCTTCTGCGCGTCGATCTCGACGCGGCGGGTGCTCAGCACCCAGGCCGGCTCGGGACTGGGCCTGCCGGCAGCGTCGTCCTGCGCGGGCCGCGGGCAGCTGGTGTACCAGGCGTCCAGCGCCACCGAGCGGTGTTCGTCGAGGAACTGAATGCGCCGCGCCCGCCCGCCCGATCCCCACTGCGAGAACTCGTAGTGCGGGCGCTCGAAGTGGCCCGCGAAGCGCTGCACCTGCAGCTCCAGCCGCTCGCCCCGGTAGACGGCGCCGCCGCGGCGCACCACCACCGGGCCCTCGGCATGCGCCATGTCGCGCTCGACGTCGTAGCGCAGGCGCGCCGCCTCCAGCACCACGCCGCCGCGGCGGAACTCGACCTCGCCCTCGGCCAGCGCCTCGCCGCCCACGCGCCCCTGCAGCCGCTGTGCGCGCAGGTGGGCCGGCAGTGCGCGGCCGGCGTCGCCGCCTGGCGGCGCGCGCAGGTGCCGGCTGGGCAACAGGCTGACCGCCGCGGAGGCGGCGGCCGGAGGCGCAGGCGGCGCGCCATCGGCCGCATGCAGGGCCGGCGCCACCGGCAACAGCGCCGCGGCGCCGCAAGCGGCGCCGGCGAGGCGCCAGGAGACGCGGCGGAAGGGGGGGTTGCTACGGAGGCTCACGGGGCGGCCGGATTATCGGCGAGCCCCTGCGCCGGGGCGGCGCGTCGCTCAGGCGGCAGCGGCGGTCTCGCAGCCGGCCGCAGCCAGCCAGGGGTCGCGGTCCTCGCCGCCGAAGACCTGCAGCAGGAAGTCCAGCACCGCGCGCGTGCGCGCCGGCAGGTGGCGGCGGCTGGGCATGCCGGCCCACAGCGTCACCTCGAACAGCCGCCAGCGCGGCAGCACGCGCTCCAGCGCGTGTTCCAGCAGCGCATCCTCGACCACGTAGGACGGCAGCCCCGCCAGGCCCAGGCCGGCCAGCGCCGCCGAATACATGGTGTCGATGTGGGTCGTGGACAGCAGGGGTCGGCTGTCGGCGCGCAGCGTGTAGGTCTCGCCACCGGGTTCGTCGTCGCCCCAGGCGCCGCTGTGGAAGGTCACCAGGCCCTTGATGTGGGGCGGCAGGATGGCATGCATCCGCTCCAGGTCGCGCGGATGCGACGGGCGACCGAAGCGCTCCAGGTACTCGGGCGACGCGCACAGGATGACCTCGGTGCGCGCCAGCCGGCGGGCGATGAAGTCGCCGTCGGGCAGCGCGCGGCTGGCAAAGATCGTCAGGTCGTAGGCCTCGTCGACGGTCTCCACCGGACCCGGTGCGGCGATCTCGATGGTCACCTGCGGGTGCTGGGCGCGGAAGCGCGGCAGGTGCTTGGCGATCTGGTGCACCGCCACCGCCGGCGGCATCAGCAGGCGCACATGGCCGCGGGCGACGCGGGTGGCCTCGCCGGCCAGCTCGTCGGCCTCGTCCAGGTCGGCCAGGATGCCGCGCACGCGCTCCAGGTACTGCTCGCCGACCTCGGTGAGGGCGATGCCGCGCGTGTTGCGGTTCAGCAACCGTGCGCCCAGCTGGGTCTCGAGGTCGGCGATCAACCGCGTGACCACCGACGGCGCCAGGTCCAGCGCGCGCGCGGCCTTGGCGAAGCCGCCTTCGTCGACCGCCCTGACGAGCACGCGCATCGCGCGCAGCTGATCCATCGCCTGTGTCCTCCTGCCGGCGGATGTCCGGTGCCGGCAGCGGCGGATTCTGAACCCGGCGCCGCGCGCCGCGCCGGCGCCAGCGCCACAATGGGCCATCCCCCGCCCGACCTGCCGCGCCGGCCGCCCGCCGCGCGGCCGCACCATGTTTGCCTTCTTCGAGTCGCGCCTGCGCCCCACCGCCCCGCCGCCGGGCTCGCCGCCCGCCGGCCTGCTGCCCTTCTTCTGGCACTTCGCCGGCCAGGCGCGCTGGCTGTTCGGGGCGATGTTCGTCACCGGCCTGTGCGTGGCGCTGGTCGACACGCTGATCCCGATCTTCATCGGCCGCCTGGTGCGGCTGATGGAGCAGCCCGACCGCGCCGCGGCGCTGGCCGAGGCACTGCCGGGGCTGCTGGCGATGGGTGCGCTGGTGCTGTTCGGCCGCCCGGCGGCGCTGATCGCCGACAGCCTGGTGCGCAACAACGCCGTCGTGCCCGGCGTCACCAGCCTGATCCGCTGGCAGAGCCACTGGCACGTGGTGCGCCAGAGCTGGCCCTTCTTCCAGAACGACTTTGCCGGCCGCATCGCCAACCGCGTGATGCAGACCAGCAACGCGCTGCGCGAGAGCATCGTCAGCAGCATCCGCGCCGTCTGGTACATCCTGGTCTACGGCATCTCGGCACTGGTGCTGATGAGCCAGGCCGACTGGCGCCTGGCCGTGCCCACCGCGCTCTGGTTCGCCGGCTACGTGGTCTTCCTGCGCCACTTCGTGCCGCAGATGCGCGACCTGGCCAAGACCAGCAGCGAGCTGCGCAGCCAGGTCATGGGCCGCGTCGTCGACAGCTACACCAACATCCTCACCGTCAAGCTGTTCGCCCGCGCGCGCGACGAGGACCAGCATGTGCGCGAGGTGATCGACGAGCACACCGGCGCCATCGCCGCGCACATGCGGCTGATCACCCAGTTCATGGCCACGCTGTCGGCGCTCAACGCGCTGCTGCTGGTGTCCACCGCGGCCATCGGCATCGCGCTGTGGGGCAACGGCAGCATCGACGCCGGCACCGTGGCCACCGCGCTGCCGCTGGCCTGGACCATCGCCAACGTCGCCGGCTGGGTCAGCTGGGAGGTGACCGGCATCTTCGAGAACATCGGCGTGGTGCAGGAGGGCATGGAGACCATCGCCGTGCCGCACAAGCTGGTCGACCAGCCCGGCGCGCGCGAGCTGCGGGTGGCGCCGGCGCCCACGGGGGGCGAGATCCGCTTCGAGCGCGTGCGCTTCAGCTACGGCCGCAGCGACGGGCTGGCGGTGCTGGACGACCTGACGCTCACCGTGAAGCCGGGCGAACGCGTCGGCATCGTCGGCCGCTCGGGCGCGGGCAAGAGCACGCTGGTGAACCTGCTGCTGCGCTTCCACGAGCTGGAGGGCGGCAGCATCCGCATCGACGGCCACGACATCCGCGGCGTCACGCAGGAGAGCCTGCGCGGCGCCATCGGCCTGGTGACGCAGGACACCTCGCTGCTGCACCGCTCGATCGCCGCCAACATCGGCTATGGCCGGCCCAGTGCCACGCACGACGAGATCGTCGCCGCGGCGAAGAAGGCGCAGGCGCACGACTTCATCCTCGGGCTGCAGGACTGGAAGGGCCGCAGCGGCTACGAGGCCCAGGTGGGCGAGCGCGGCGTGAAGCTCTCCGGCGGCCAGCGCCAGCGCGTGGCCATCGCCCGCGTGGTGCTCAAGGACGCGCCCATCCTGGTGCTGGACGAGGCCACCAGCGCGCTGGACAGCGAGGTCGAGCTGGCCATCCAGGAGCAGCTGCTGGGGCTGATGGAAGGCAAGACGGTGATCGCCATCGCCCACCGCCTCTCCACCATCGCGCGCATGGACCGGCTGATCGTGCTCGACGCCGGCCGCATCGTCGAGCAGGGCACGCATGCCGAGCTGCTGGCGCTGGGGCCGGAGCGCGGCCACTACGCGCGGCTGTGGGCGCACCAGAGCGGCGGCTTCCTGGCCGAGCGGCTGGTCGACGCCGGCGCGCCGGTGCTGGCCCCCGCCGCGGCCGACGACGCGCTGCCTGCCGATGCGGCGCCCGAGGCCCTGGCCCACGGCGAGCTGCGCAGCGCCGAGCGCCCCGAGCCCGACGTCGACCCCGAGCCGGGGCTGCCGGCGCGCTGACGCGCAGGCGCGCGCGATTCACGCGCCGACCCGACGGCCCGTCGGGCCTCGACGGGCCCGGCGCGGCCGCAGCCCCCATCCGCCGCGACAATCGCGCCGTCCCCCCCGCTGACCCGGCCGCATGGAATACGCCGCCTTCCTGATCGACTTCATCCTGCACGTCGACCGCCACCTCGGCGAGTTCGTCGCCGCCTACGGCCCCTGGGTCTACGCGCTGCTGTTCGCCATCGTCTTCGTCGAGACCGGGCTGGTGGTGATGCCCTTCCTGCCCGGCGACTCGCTGCTGTTCGTGGTCGGCGCGATGTGCGGCGCCGGGCTGATGGACCTGCCCACCAGCATGCTGCTGCTGGTCACCGCGGCGATCCTGGGCGACCAGCTGAACTACAGCATCGGCCGCTACGTCGGGCCCAGGGTCTGGGGCTGGCCGAACAGCCGCTGGTTCAACCGCGCCGCCTTCGAGCGCACCCACGCCTTCTACGAGAAGTACGGCGGCATCACCATCGTGCTGGCGCGCTTCATGCCGTTCCTGCGCACCTTCGCCCCCTTCGTCGCCGGCGTGGCCGAGATGACGCGCAGCACCTTCACCGCCTACAACGTGGGCGGGGCGCTGCTGTGGGTGTGCGGCCTCACCACGCTGGGCTACCTGTTCGGCAACCTGCCCTGGGTCAAGGCCAACCTGTCGCTGATCATCTGGGCGATGATCATCGTGCCGGGCTTGATCGTCCTCTTCGGCGCCTGGAAGGCGCAGCGGGCCGCGGCCCGCCAGAACGGCTAGCCGCCAACGCTGCAGGGCGGCGCCGCGCGCCGCCCGCCGCCGTTCACGCCGGGCAGGCCGCGATCACCTGCGCCACCGCGGCCGTCAGCCGCTTGCCGTAGGGCACGTGCAGGAACTCGTTGGGGCCATGGGCATTGCTCTTGGGCCCCAGCACGCCGCAGACCATCATCTGCGCCTTGGGGAAGCCCTGGGCCAGCATGCTCATCAGCGGGATCGTGCCGCCCTGGCCGATGTAGCCCACCGGCGCCCCGAACTGGGCGTTGGAGGCGTCGTTCAGCGCCGTCTCCAGCCAGGGCGCCAGCGCGGGGGCGTCCCAGCCGGTCGAGCCCAGCTGGCCGGCGCGCCCGTCGGGGTGGAAGGTCACCTTCGCGTTATACGGCGCGTTGTCCTCCAGCAGGGCCTTCAGCGCCAGGCTGGCCTGGTGCCCATCGACCAGCGGCGGCAGGCGCAGGCTGAGCTTGAAGGCGGTGTGCGGGCGCAGCACGTTGCCGGCGCTGGACAGCGGCGGGAAGCCGTCGACCCCGGTGACGCTGAGCGTGGGCCGCCAGGTGCGGTTGAGCAGGCCCTGCACCGGGTCGGTGGTGGTGGGCAGCACCGGCCCGCCGTCGGCGCCGCAGGCCCAGGGGTAGCGCTTCCAGACCTCGTCCTTGAGGATGGCCGCGGTGGCGCGCGCCTGCTCCACGCGCAGCGCGGGGATGTCGCAGTGGAAGCTCTCGGGCAGCAGGCGGCCCGTCTTGCTGTCCTCCAGCCGGTCCAGCACCTGGCGCAGGATGCGGAAGCTGCTGGGCACCAGGCCGCTGGCGTCGCCGCTGTGGATGCCCTCGCTCAGCACCTCCACCTTCAGCACGCCGCTGACCATGCCGCGCAGGCTGGTGGTCAGCCACAGCTGGTCGTAGTTGCCGGCGCCGCTGTCCAGGCACACGACCAGCTCGACCTGGCCCAGCCGGTCCTTGAGCGCGGCGATGTAGGCCGGCAGGTCGGGGCTGCCGCTTTCCTCGCCCGTCTCGATCAGGCCGACGCAGCGCGGCCGCGGGATGCCTTGTGCGTCCAGCGCCTCGATGGCGCTGATCGCGGCGTAGACGGCGTAGCCATCGTCGGCGCCGCCGCGGCCGTAGAGCAGGCCGTTCTCGAACTTGGGCGTCCACGGGCCCAGGTCGCTGCGCCAGCCGGCGAACTCGGGCTGCTTGTCCAGGTGGCCATACAGCAGCACCGTGCCGCTGGAGTCGGGCCTGGTGGCGGGAATCTCGAACAGGATCACCGGCGTGCGCCCCTCCAGCCGCACCAGTTCCAGCTTCAGCCCGGCCACCTTGCGCGACTCGACCCAGGCCGCGGCGTCGCGCGCCACGCGGTCGAGCAGGCCATGCTGGGCCCAGTCGGGGTCGAACATCGGGCTCTTGGCCGGCACGCCGATGTAGTCGGTGAGCGCAGGCACGATGCGGTCGTCCCAGGCCTCTTCGGCATGGGCCGACAGGGCGGCGATCGCTTCGGGGCGCAGCGGGGCGTTCATCGCGGGGGACTCCTGTTCCAGGGGACGGCGCGTATCAGTGCTCGCGCAGCCAGGCGGCCAGCGCGGCGATGGGGCCGTCGCGCTCGGGTTCGTTGAAGATCTCATGGTACAGACCCGGCCACTCGCGCGCCTGCACCAGGCCGCGCGGCGCAGCGGCGGCAAAGGCGGCGCTGCCGCGCGGCGCCACGCAGCGGTCGGCGCCGGCCCAGTGCAGCCAGGTGGGCAGCGCCCAGCGCGGCGCCGCCGCCAGCACCTGCCGGCCCGCGTCGACGATGAAGCGCACCAGCCGCGGCGTGACGCGGTCGTGCACCAGCGGGTCGTCGATGTAGGCGCGAACCACCGCGGCATCGCGGCACACCCACAGCGGGTCCAGCCCGTTGCCCACGGCCAGCCCCGGCGCCAGCGGGCCCAGCAGCGCCAGCAAGGCCCTCTGCGCGCCGCTCATGCCCGGGTCCAGCGCCGGCGACGACAGCGCCAGCGCGTCGACGGCGCGGCTCCACGGCGCCGGCGCCGGGGCCAGGGCCTCGGCGACGAAGCGCGCCGCCACCAGCCCACCCAGGCTGTGGCCCAGCAGGCGCAGCGGGCCTGCGCCGCCCAGCGCCGGCAGTGCATCGATCACGGCTGCCAGGTCCTGCAGCAGCGCGTCGTCGCTGGGGATGGCGCCGCGCCGGCCCTCGCTGCGGCCATGGCCGCGGTGGTCGTGGGCGAAGACCGCGTGGCCGTCGGCGGCCAGGCGGCGCGCCAGCGCGTCGTAGCGCCCACCATGCTCGCCCAGGCCGTGCACGACGAGCAGCATGCCGCGCGCCGCCACGCCTTCGGGAGGCAGCCAGGCCTGCAGGTGCAGGCGGGTACCGTCGGCGGCGCGCACGGCGTCGGGCAGCAGGCGGTGCAGCGGCGCGGCGGGGGCGGGGTGGTCGGCCATCGTCTCGGGTCCTCCTGCGGAAGCGGCGCGGCGGCAGTGGCCTGCGGGTCGCGCCGCACGGGACATTGGAGCATGGCCGGCCCCGCGACTATGCTGGCGCGATGCAGCCCGACCGCTTCTTCACGCTCGAGACCGGCGCCGACGGCGTCGCCCACCTCACGCTCGACCGCCCCGAGCACCTGAACACGCTGGCGCCGGCCTTCTTCACCGCGTTGCGCGACCAGGTGCGCGGGCTGGACGAGGCCGGCGCCACGCGCGCGCTGGTGATCTCGTCGACCGGCAAGCACTTCAGCGCCGGCATGGCGCTGGACGTGTTCGCGCAGCAGCTCGACGCCTTCGCCACCCAGACCGCGCGCCAGCGCCTGGCCTTCCAGCGCATGCTGCGCGAGCTGATGCGCTGCGTCGACGTGCTGGAGGAGGCGCGCTTCCCGGTGCTGGCCTGCGTGCAGGGCGGCTGCATCGGCGGCGCGCTGGACCTGGCCGCGGCCTGCGACATCCGCATCGCCAGCGCCGACGCCTTCTTCACGGTGCAGGAGATCCACATCGGCATGGCCGCCGACCTCGGGGTGCTGCAGCGCCTGCCCAAGCTGGTGCCGCCGGGGGTGGCGCGCGAGATGGCCTACAGCGGCGACCGCCTCGGCGCCGAGCGCGCGCTGGCCGTGGGCCTGGTCAACGCCGTGCTGCCCGACGCCGACGCGGCGCTGGACCACACGCTGGCGCTGGCGCGGCGCATCGCCGCCAAGTCGCCGCTGGCGGTGGCCGGCAGCAAGGCGGCGCTGCAGCACGCGCTGGACCATGGCACGGCCGAGTCGCTGCAGCAGATGGCGCTGCTGCAGAGCGCCATCTTCGACATCGGCGAGATGGCGCAGGCCATCGCCGCGTGGAAGGGCAAGCAGGACGGCGACTTCGCGCCGCTGGCGCCGACGCCGCGGCTGTAGCCCCGGCCGCTGCGAGCCCGGCAGGACGCGATGACCCGACGAGGCGGCGGACGCGGGGCACGGCAGCCGCCGTGCGGCTGATGGCGACCGGACTCATCGGGGCCGCCGCCGTCCTGCTGGGCCTGCTCAGCCTGGGCTCGCTGTCGCGCAGCCGGGTGTGGTGGATACGCGGGCTGGACTTCCCGCGCCTGCAGTTCGCGGCGCTGGGCGCGCTGCTCACCGCCGCCGCGCTGGGCCTGCTGGACCTGGGCCAGGCGCTGAGCTGGGTGCTGGTCGGCGGCGCCGCGGCCTGCACCTTGTTCCAGGCCGCCTGGGTGCTGCCGTTCACGCGCCTGCACCCGGTGGAGGCGCAGTGCGCCGGCGACGCCCCGGCGGCGCAGCGCCTGCGCATCCTGGTGGCCAACGTGCAGATGGAGAACCGCAGCGCCGAGACGTTGCTGGCGCTGGTGCGCCAGCACCGCCCGCAGCTGCTGCTGGCGCTGGAGACCGACGCCTGGTGGGAGCGCCAGCTCGACGCGCTGCTGCCGCTGCTGCCGCAGGTGCTGCGCCGGCCGCTGGACCACCTGTTCCACAGCGCCGAGTTCCGCCTGTGCCGCATGCAGCGGCTGCCGGCCTTCGGCTCGGACCACTTCCCCATCCTGGTCGAGCTGGCGCTGCAACCCGCGCGCGCCGACGCGCAGGCGGCGCCGGCACCCGAGCCCGGCGACCTGGCCGAGGCGCGGCAGCTGGCGCGCGCGCAGGGCGTGAGCGCGGCCGCCGTGCATGCCCCGGGCGAGCCCGCACGCCCCCAACCACCCCGAGGAGACCCGCGATGAGCCTGCCTGGCGACACCCATTCGAAGACCGTCGGCTACCTGCTGTGGCTGCTCGGCTTCACCGGCGCGCACCGCTTCTACTACGGCAAGCCGGTGACCGGCACGCTGTGGTTCTTCACGCTGGGCCTGCTGGGCGTGGGCTGGCTGATCGACCTGTTCCTGATCCCCTCGATGGACCGCCAGGCCGACCTGCGCTTCCACAGCGGGCGCATCAACTACTCGGTGGCCTGGATCCTGCTCACCTTCCTCGGCCTGTTCGGCGTGCACCGCTTCTACATGGGCAAGATCCTCACCGGCCTGCTGTACCTGGTGACGCTGGGCCTGTTCGGCCTGGGCTGGCTGTACGACTACTGGACGCTGAACGACCAGATCACGGTGATCAACCGCAAGGATTGAGCGACGCCGCGCGGCCAGCGCCGCCGGCGCGGCTCAGCCCTTGGACGCGGCCCCGGCCGCCGATCCGGACGCGGCCGCGGGTGCGTCGGCGCCGATCAGGTGCAGGTCGCGCTGCGGATAAGGCAGGCTGCAGCCGCCGGCCTCCAGCGCCTCCTTGCAGCGATGCACCAGGTCCAGCTTGGTCGCGAACCAGTCGCCGCGCGCCGTCCAGACGCGGAACAGGATGTTCACCGAGCTGTCGCCCAGGCTCTCGACCTTGATCAGCGGCGCCGGCTCCTTCAGCACCCGCGGCTCGTCGTCGGCGACCATGCGCAGGATGGCCAGCGCGGTGGGGATGTCGTCGTCGTAGCCGATGCCGTAGGTCTCGTCGATGCGCCGGCGGTCCTGGTCGCAGACCGACAGGTTGATGATGGTCTGGCCCCAGATCTTCGCGTTGGGCAGCCAGGCGCTGGGGCCGTCGGGCTGGTGCGCCTTGCACAGGAAGAAGCCGAGCTGGTCGATGACGTAGACCTCGCCGCCCAGCTTCACGGTGTCGCCGATCTGGAACGGCCGGAAGACCAGGATCATCACGCCGGCGGCGACGTTGCTCAGCGTGCCCTGCAGCGCCAGGCCGATGGCCAGGCCGGCGGCGCCGAGCACGGCGATCAGGCTGGTGGTCGCTACGCCGAAGCGGTTGAGCACCGCGATCCCCGTGAACACGATCACCGCCACCCGCACCACCTTGCCCGGCAGCGGCTGGAAGACGGCGTCGATGCGGTCGGCGCGGCGCATCGCGCGGTCGGTGGCGCGCGCCAGCCAGCCGGCGGCGGCGAAGCCGACGACCAGCGTCAGCACCGCGCCCAGCACGTTCAGGCCATAGCCGGCGACCAGCGCGGTGAGCTGGGACATGAGTTGTTCGAATCGCTGTTCCATGGCGCCAAGGGTAGCCCGAGGGGCGCGGCGCCGGAACCGGCCTTGCGACGCGGTGCCGCGGCGGTGTACGGTCGGTGGCGCGAGGCCGCAGTGGAGGACCCGCCATGCACACGCTGATCGTTGCCGAGAAGGACCCGGGCATCGGCCGGATGCTGCGCGACCCGGCATCGCAGATCACGATCCCGCCGCCGATCCCGCCGCTGGGCTACGTGCTGGCGGCCTGGGACGCCGGTTCGTCCGAGGCGCAGATGGTCACCGACCCGGCCGGCGTGCTGGGCGCGGTGGCCATCCAGTCGGCGTCGCGCATGCAGCGCGCCATCGTCGCCTTCGCCGACCGCTGCCTGGCCACCGACACCCAGAACGACGAGGTGCGCATCCAGGTCTTCTTCCTGTTCCACCGCTCGCACCGGCGCCATGTGCGCGCGCTGGTCAAGGCGATCCGCATGCTGGGCCAGGACGCCAACTGGCGCGCCCTGCCCGACCGCCACGGCCGCGCGCTCAACGCGCGGCGCATCGCGCTGATGTCCTGCGAGAGCGGCATCGAGATGAACCCGGCCGATGTGCAGCGCTACCGGTCCTTCGCCCGCCAGTTCCACGACCTGCGCATCGCCAGCGCGGTGGCCTTCCGGCTGGAGCAGAAACCCCCGCCCAGCCGCCCGCCCACGTTCTGGCTGCCCTTCATCTACACCTTCAGCACCGGCAGCTTCATCGAGGGCGGCACCGTGCTGCACCCCAACCGCGTCAGCTTCGTGCGCTTCAGCAACCAGTCGGTGCAGGGCCAGGGCGACGACGAGCATGTCGACACCATCCCCGGCCAGACCTACACCCAGACGCCGTCGGCAGGCCGCATCCACAAGTACGAAGGCGCGAACTACGTCGGCAGCCTGGAGGTGCCGGCCGGCGCCAGCCACGACCTGGTGCGCGACGACTTCTGAGGGGCGCCGCGCGCGCGGCGCGTGCCGCTCAGGGCGGCGTCAGGCAGAACACGTTGAGCTTGTTGCCGTCCGGGTCGCGGAAGTAGCCGGCGTAGAAGCCGCCACCGCGCGGGCCGGCGGCGCCTTCGTCGCGGCCGCCCAGCTCCAGCGCCTTGCGGTGCAGGCGATCGACCTTCTCCGGCGCGTCGACCACCAGCGCCACCATCACGCCGTTGCCCACCGTGGCGGGCTGGCCGTCGTAGGGCTTCATGATGCCCAGGCTGGGCCGTTCCATCGACACGCCCCAGGCGATGCCGCGGCCGAAGTCCATCAGGCGCCTGGCGCCGATCTCGGCCAGCAGCGCGTCGTAGAAGGCCGCGGCGCGCGGCAGGTCGTTGGTGCCCAGGGTGGCGTAGCCGATCATGTCGTGTCTCCGTTGCAGCGAGGTCTCTGGCGGGGGAAGCGCATCAGCGCGTGAGCCGGTAGATCAGGATGGCCGCGCGCACCGCGTTCTTCTCGATCGAGTCGGCGTGCAGGAACTCGAAGGGCGTGTGCGCGCCGCCGCCCGAGGCGCCCAGCCCGTCCAGCCCGGCCACGTGGGGCGCGGTGAACTGCACGTCGCCCGAGCCACGCGAACCCGGGTCGCCGGCCACCACCGGGCCCATGCCCAGGTCCTGGCTGACCTGGTCGTACGCGCGCTGCAGCGCCAGGTTGGCCGGCGTCACGGCCATCGGCGGGTAGGCCTCGGCGAAGCTGATCGTGGCCGAGGTGCCAGGCAGGCTCTGCGCGACGATCTCGCGCATGCGGCTGCGCGCGCGCTCGCGCTGCTCCACGGTCAGGTAACGCAGGTCGCCGCGGGCCATCGCCTTCGCGGGGATCACGTTGTTCTTGCCCGCCGCCGTGCCGCGCGCCTGCTCGACCTCGAACTCGACCTCGGTGCCGGCCAGCATCACGCCGGCGCCGAAGGTCAGCCCCGGCTCGGGGAGCTGCTCGCGGAAGGCGTTGACGATGCGCGCCAGCTCGTAGGCCGCGCCGTAGCCCGACACCGGCCCGAAGATGCCGGCCGAGTGGCCCTGCCTGCCGGTCACGGTGAGCGCCCACGAGCCCGAGCCGCGCCGGCCCACCACCACCGCGTCCTGCCCCTTCTCGCGGCCGGCGCCCTCGAAGGACAGCGCCACGTCGCTGCGCTGAGCCAGCGCCACCATCTCGGCGCGCGAGACCTCCACCGGCGTACCCACGCGCTCCTCGTCGCCGGTGAGCATCACGCGCACCGTGCTGCCGTCCAGCGCCCCCAGCTGCCACAGCGCGCGCAGCGCCTCCAGCAGCACCACCAGCCCGCCCTTCATGTCGGACACGCCCTGGCCGCGCACGCGCTGGCCGTCGGCCTGCCACGGGGGCACCGGGCTGAAGGGCTCGAACACCGTGTCCAGATGCCCCAGCAGCAGCAGGCGCTGGCCGCGCGCACCGCTGCGCTCGGCCACCAGGTGGCCGCCGCGCTGCATCGCCGGCGGCAGCTCGACCCAGCGCGTGGCAAATCCCAGCGCGTCGAACTCGGCGCGGAACAAGGCGCCCACGGCGCGCACCCCCTCGGTGTTCAGCGTGCCGCTGTTGATCTGTACCGACTTCTGCAGCAGCTCCAGCGCCGCCGGGCTGCGCGCCTTGACGGCGTCGACGATGCGCTGCTCGAACTCGGACAGCGCCGCCTGCGCGGCGGCCCAGGGCGCCAGGACCAGGGCCAGCGCCGCGAGCCGGCGCCGGGACAGGTGCGAGAGAGCCATGCGCGCTCCATGCCGTTCAGGGTGGCGCAGCATAAGCGCCCGGCCCGCCGCCGCGCGGGCTTGCCGACCGGCGCCTGAGGGCACGCGGGCTAGCATGCGGCGCAGGCCCTGCACGCCGATGTCGCGGCGTGCGTCGCGACGATCGAAGGAACCCAGCCATGCGCCTTGCCGTCTTCAGCACCCGGCCCTATGACCGCCGCTTCCTGGAGCAGGCCAACGACGGCGGTCGCCATGAACTGGTTTTCCTAGAGGCCCGCCTGGACGAGGCCAGCGCCGCCGCCGCCGACGGCGCGCTGGCCGTGTGCGCCTTCGTCAACGACCGCCTGGACGCCGCCGTGCTGCGGCGCCTGCACGCCGGCGGTGTGCGGCTGCTGGCGCTGCGCTCGGCCGGCTTCAACCATGTGGACCTGGCGGCCGCCGCGGCACTGGGCATCGCCGTCGGGCGCGTGCCCGAGTACTCGCCGCATGCGGTGGCCGAGCACACGGCGGCGCTGCTGCTGGCGCTGAACCGGCGCATCCACCGCGCCTACAACCGCGTGCGCGAGGGCAATTTCGCGCTCGACGGGCTGCTGGGCTTCGACCTGCACGGGCGCACCGTGGGCATCGTCGGCACCGGGCGCATCGGCGCCTGCTTCGCGCGCATCATGGCCGGCTTCGGCTGCACGCTGCTGGGCCACGACCCCCGCCCCGACCCCGGCTGCGAGGCGCTGGGCCTGCGCTACGTGGCGCTGCCCGAGCTGCTGGCGGCCAGCGACATCGTCAGCCTGCACTGCCCGCTGATGCCGCAGACCCACCACCTGATCGACGCGGCGGCGCTGGCGCGCATGAAGCCCGGCGCGATGCTGCTCAACACCGGCCGCGGCGCGCTGGTGGACACCGCGGCGCTGATCCAGGCGCTGAAGGCGCGCCGGCTGGGCAGCGTGGGCCTCGACGTCTACGAGGAGGAGGCCGACCTGTTCTTCCGCGACCTCTCGGGCGAGGTCATAGACGACGACGTGTTCGCGCGCCTGCTGACCTTCCCCAACGTGCTGGTCACCGGCCACCAGGCCTTCTTCACCGAGGACGCGCTGGCCGCGATCGCGCGCACCACGCTGGCCAACCTGGACGCGTTCGCGGCGCGCGGCGTGCCGCTGCACGCGGTGACGGTGGACCGGGTGGTCTGAAGTCTCGCAGCAGCCAGGGCGGCCGCGACCGGCGCGGCGGACTTCCTGGCTGCCTACCCCCCTCCGGTGGGGGCCTCGGATGCAACGCCGGCGTCCGCGTCCCGCGCCCGCGACCAGCTCCGCAGTGCGTCGAAGTCGCCGCCGAAGGCCCGCTGCTTGAGCGTCTCGTAGACCACCGAGCAGGCCATGATGGCGCCGGCATCCAGCCGGCCGGCCAGGGCTTCACGGTTGCAGTTCAGGTACATGGCCTTGAGCTCCTCGACCGGCACGCGCTGCAGGCGGGACTGGTGCAGGGAGTCGGGATCGGGCGCGGCCGGCGCGCCGGCGGCGCGCAGGCCGAGCAGCGCGACGGCGGCGCAGCGGCGCACACGCCTGGCGACGGGATGGGTGTTCATGACAGATCTCCTGGAAGCGGACCGGCTGCCAGCCGGCCACGATCCAAGGGTCGCCGCGGATGGGGCAGGCCGCATGAGGCCGGGGTCCCGGCCCGGCGCGTGGCGGCGGTGGATGGCCGGGACCGCCGTCCCGCCTGCGCTCAGGAACCGGCCGACCGGAGCCCGTAGCCGGCCTCGCGGGCGACGACGATGGCTTGCGCACGCGACTCGACGCCCAGCTTGTCGAACACGCTGCTGACGTGGTTGCGCACGGTCTTCTCGCGGATGCCGAGGCGGGCCGAGATCTGGTGGTTGTCCAGTCCGCGCGCGAGCAGCTCCAGCAGTTCGCGCTCGCGCGCCGTGAGCGCCGCAAGAGCCCCGGGCACGTCGCCGCCGCCCGGCAGGAACGCGTGCAGGACCTCGACGAACTGGGCCCAGGCCGGCTCGTCGGCCAGCATGAAGTGGTTCGGGCTGTCGAACTGCACGAAGCGGGCGCCGGGAATCGTCTGCGCCAGCAGGCGGCCTTCCTCCACCGGCACCGCGACGTCGCGCTCGCAGTGGGCGACGAGCGTCGGGCAGGCAACGCGTGCCGCCGAGGCCCGCACGTCGAGGTCGAACATCACCCGCGTGAGCGCAGCGGCCTGGGCGGGCGCGGCCGCTGCGCGCTGCAGTTCGCACCACGCGCGCAGGTGCTCGGCACTGCCTTCGGGCTGGAACTGCGAGGCGAACACGGACAGGAAGGAGTGGTCCTCGCGGGCCCAGCCCAGCTGCAGCATCTCCAGCATCAGGCGGGCCTTCTCCGGCTCCATCGGCACCGAGCGGCGGTTCCTGCCGCGCGCGTAGGTGCCGTAGAGGACCAGCCGGCCGACGCGACGCGGGTGGCGCGCCGCGAACTCGATGGCCGTCGGGCCGCCCTGGCAGATGCCGATGAGCGAGAAATCGTGCAGATCGAGGCGGTCGGCCAGCGTCTCGAAATCGCGCACCCAGGTCTCGAAGCGCAGGCCGTCGATGCGGCGCTCCGACAGCCCGCAGCCGCGCGGGTCGTAGCGGATCAGCGTGTAGCGCTGCGCCAGCGCGTCCAGCCACGGCCGCCAGGCGAGGTTGCGCCACTGGTGGTCCAGGTGCGTCAGCCAGCTCGGCAGCATCACCACCGTCGGGCCGCGCCCGGTCACGGCGTAGGCGATCTGCGCGCCATCGAAGCTCTTGCAGAAGCGGACCTGCTGGATGCCCATGCCGAACGATCCCGTCGCGGACACCTCCGCGCCTGAGCAGCGTTGGCGCGCGGCGCGCCGCGCTCGGCAACGCATGCGCGGCCACTCCCGGCCGCAGTCCCTTCTTGCACGGTGCGGAGCCGCTGTCAAGCAGGCCGCGGCACACGCGGGGCTTGCGCGAGGCCTGCGTCTGCCGATCAGCCCGGCGGCGGCGGCCTACAACTTGAAGTCGTAGTCGACGATCAGCGGCGCGTGGTCGCTGAAGCGCTGCGCCAGGTAGATCTGCTCGCGCTTGGCCTTGGCGGCGAGGGCCGGCGTGGCCAGGTGGTAGTCCAGCCGCCAGCCCACGTTCTTCGCCCAGGCCTGGCCGCGGTTGCTCCACCAGGTGTACTGCTCGGGGCGCGGGTTCAGCGTGCGGAACACGTCGACCAGGCCACCCTCGGTCAGCAGCCTGGTCATCCAGGCCCGCTCCTCGGGCAGGAAGCCGCTGTTCTTCTGGTTGCTGCGCCAGTTCTTCAGGTCGATCTCCCGGTGCGCGATGTTGACGTCGCCGACCAGGATGAACTCGCGCTCGGCCTTCAGCTTCATCAGGTGCGGGTAGAGCTTGTCCAGGAAGCGGAACTTGGCCGCCTGCCGCTCCTCGCCGCTGGTGCCGCTGGGGAAGTAGCAGCTGATGATGCTGAGCTTGCGCCGCGCGGTGTCGTAGCGCGTCTCGACCCAGCGCCCCTCGGCGTCGAACTCCTGCTGGTCGAAGCCGACCACGACGTCGCTGGGCGCCTTGCGCGTGTACAGGCCCACGCCCGAGTAGCCCTTCTTCTGCGCGAAGTGGAAGTGCCCGTCGAGGTCGGCGACGCGCTCGAAGCGCCCGGCCACGTCGGCGTGCTGGGCCTTGACCTCCTGCACGCCCATACAATCCGCGCCCACGTTCCGGGCCCATTCGACGAAGCCCTTGTTCGCCGCCGAGCGGATGCCGTTCAAGTTGAGCGTGACGAGCCGGAATGCCACTGCGCGGACCCTTTGCATGACTGCTGCAACAACGCCCCCGCCGCCCGGCGCAGAACTGGCCCAGGACTTCGTGCGCTTCGCGCTGGAGGCCGGGGTGCTGCGCTTCGGCGAGTTCCGCACCAAGGCCGGACGGCTGTCGCCGTACTTCTTCAACGCGGGGCTGTTCGACGACGGCGCCAAGCTGGGCCGTCTGGCGGAATTCTATGCAGCACGGCTGCTGGCCAGCGGCATCCAGTTCGACCTGGTCTTCGGCCCCGCCTACAAGGGCATCACGCTGGCCGCCGCGGTGGCGGTGGAGCTGGCGCGCCGCGGCCGCAATGTGCCCTTCGCCTACAACCGCAAGGAAGCCAAGGACCATGGCGAGGGCGGCCGGCTGGTCGGCGCGCCGCTGCAGGGCCGGGTGCTGATCATCGACGACGTGATCTCGGCCGGCAGCTCGGTGCGCGAGTCGGTGGCGCTGATCGCGGCCGCCGGCGCCCAGCCGGTGGCCGTGGCCATCGCGCTGGACCGCCAGGAGAAGGCCAGCGACGGCACCCACGACGCCGAGCACAGTGCGGTGCAGTACGTCACGCGCGAATGGGGCCTGCAGGTGGCGGCCATCGCCACGCTGGCCGACCTGCTGCAGTATCTTCATGCCACGCAGGATCCTGCGCTGGCCGCGCACGCCGCGGCGGTGCAGGCCTACCGCGACCGCTACGGAGTCTGAATGCCGCGTTGCGCCCCGCCCCTGTCCGCCAGGCACTGCATCGCCGCCGCCCTGCTGACGGCGCTGGCCGGCGCCGCGCTGGCGCAGGCGCGCCCGGCCGGCCCCGGCATCTACACCTGCGTCGACGACAAGGGCCGCAAGCTCACGGCCGACCGGCCCATCGCCGCCTGCAGCGGCAAGGAACAGCAGATCCTGAACAGCGACGGCTCGCTGCGCGGCGTGTTGCCGCCCACGCTGACAGCCGAGGAGCGCACCGAGAAGGAGGCGCGTGAACGCGCCGCCGCCCAGGCCCGCGCCGCCCAGGCCGACGCCGTGCGACGCGACCGCAACCTGGTGGCGCGCTACCCGGACGAGGCGGCGCACCAGCGCGCCCGCGAAGCGGCCCAGGACACGGTGCGGCTGGCGATGCGCGCCACCGAGCTGCGCCTGCGCGAACTGGCCAACGAGCGCAAGCCGCTGCAGTCCGAGGCCGAGTTCTACGTCGGCAAGGCGCTGCCGCCCAAGCTGAAGGCGGCGCTGGAGGCCAACGACGCCGCGGTCGAGGCGCAGCGCAGCGCCAGCGCCAACCAGCAGGCCGAGCTGGAGCGCATCAACAAGCTCTACGACGAGGAGCTGGAGCGCCTGCGCCGCCTGTGGGCCGGCGCCGCACCGGGCACGCTGGGCGCGACCAGCGCGTCGAACGCGCCGCCGCGCTGACACACGCGGCCGCGGCCCTGCGGCGCCGGCGCCGCGTTCAGCCGCCCCCGCCCAGGCGCTTGCGCAGCAGTTCGCCGGCCTGCGCCGGGTTGGCCTTGCCCTGGCTGGCCTTCATCACCTGGCCCACCAGCGCGTTGAAGGCCTTGTCCTTGCCGGCGCGGAACTCCTCGACCGACCTGGCGTTCTTCGCGATCACCTCGTCGACGATCGCCTCCAGCGCGCCGCTGTCGTTCATCTGGCGCAGCCCCTTGGCGTCGATCAGCGCGTCGACGCGTGCCGCAGGCGCCGCCGCGGCATCGCCCTCGCCGGCCCACAGCGCGTCGAACACCTGGCGCGCGGCGTTGTTCGACACCGTGCCGTCGGCCACGCGCCGGATCAGCGCGGCCAGCGTGGCGGCGTCCACCGGGCAGGCCTCGATGCCCTGCTGCAGCGCGTTGAGCCGCTTGCTCACCTCGCCCATCAGCCAGTTGGCGACCAGCTTGGCCGGCGCGCCGGCATCGCGCGCCGCCTCGTAGAACGCGGCGAAGGCGCGGCTCTGCGTCATCAGCGCGGCGGCGTCGGCGGCCAGGCCGTCGTCGCGCTGAAAGCGCGCGGCCATCGCGGCGGGCAACTCGGGCATCGCGTCGCGCTCGCGCTGCACCCATTCGGGCGCGATCACCAGCGGCGGCAGGTCGGGATCGGGGAAGTAGCGGTAGTCGTGCGCGTCTTCCTTGCTGCGCATCGCGCGCGTCTCGCCGCTGTCGGGGTCGAACAGCACGGTGGCCTGCTCGATGGCGAGGCCGTCCTCGATGCGGTCGATCTGCCACTGGACCTCGAAATCGATGGCCTGCTGCAGGAAGCGGAAGCTGTTGAGGTTCTTGATCTCGCGCCGCGTGCCGAAGGGCGCGCCGGGCTTGCGCACGCTGACATTGGCGTCGCAGCGGAAGCTGCCTTCCTGCATGTTGCCGTCGCAGATGCCCAGCCAGACCACCAGCTGGTGCAGCGCGCGCGCGTAGGCCACGGCCTCGGCGCTGCCGCGCATGTCGGGCTCGGTGACGATCTCCAGCAGCGGCGTGCCGGCGCGGTTCAGGTCGATGCCGGTCTGGCCGTGGAAGTCCTCGTGCAGGCTCTTGCCGGCGTCTTCCTCGAGATGCGCGCGGGTCAGGCGCACGGCGCGCGGCGCGCCGTCCAGCTCGAACTCGACGCGGCCGCCCTGCACCACCGGGATCTCGTACTGGCTGATCTGGTAGCCCTTGGGCAGGTCGGGGTAGAAGTAGTTCTTGCGCGCGAAGATGGACAGCGGCGCGACCTTCGCCTTCACCGCCAGGCCGAAGCGGATGGCGCGCTCCACCGCCGCGCGGTTCATCACCGGCAGCGTGCCCGGCAGGGCCAGGTCCACCGCGCAGGCCTGGGTGTTGGGCGCTGCGCCAAAGGCGGTGCTGGCGCCCGAGAAGATCTTGGATTGCGTGGACAGCTGGGTGTGCGTCTCGAGGCCGATCACCACCTCGTAGCCGCGCACGAGTTTCGATGGGGTCTGGGTCATATCAGGTCTCTCGCCGGGCCGCCCCAAGAGAGACGCGCCCCCTCGGGGGGTCGCGAAGCGGCGCGGCTGCAAGCTTGGGGGCTCATTGGAAGCCCTCCGGGGTGCGGAGGTGGAAGTCGGTCACCTGCTGGAAGGCATGCGCGGCGTGCAGCAGCTCACCTTCCTTCCAGTAGTTGCCGATGAGCTGCAGGCCCACGGGCAGGCCTTCTTCGCCAAAGCCCGCGGGCACGCTCATGCCGGGCAGGCCGGCCAGGCTGCCGGGCAGCGTGAAGATGTCGGCCAGGTAGGCCTTGACCGGGTCGTCACCCTGCTCGCCCAGGCGCCAGGCCACGCTGGGCGCCACCGGGCCGGCGATCAGGTCGCACTGGGCGAAGCAGGCCTGGAAGTCGTCGGCGATCATGCGGCGCAGCTTCTGCGCCTGCAGGTAGTAGGCGTCGTAGTAGCCATGCGAGAGCACGTAGGTGCCGATCATGATGCGGCGCTTGACCTCGGGCCCGAACCCCTCGGCGCGGGTCTTCTTGTACAGGTCGAGCAGGTCGCCATGCTGGGCGGCGCGGTGGCCGAACTTGACGCCGTCGAAGCGGCTCAGGTTGGAACTGGCCTCGGCCGGCGCGATGATGTAGTAGACGGGGATCGCCAGCTCGGTGCGCGGCAGGCTCACGTCGACCAGCGTCGCGCCCAGCTTCTCCAGCTCGGCCAGCGCGCCGCGTACGGCGCCGTGCACGTCGGCGGCCAGCGCGGCGGGGAAGAACTCGCGCGGCAGGCCGATGCGCAGCCCGGCCAGCGGCCTGGCGGCGCTGGCGCCCTCGCGCGGCGCGCGCATCAGCGCGGCGTAGTCGGGCACGCCGTCGCGCAGGCGCTCGGCGCTGGTGGCGTCGCGTTGATCGAAGCCGGCCATCTGCGCCAGCAGCAGCGCGCAGTCCTCGGCGCTGCGCGCCATCGGCCCCGCCTGGTCCAGGCTGGAGGCGAAGGCGACCATGCCGTAGCGGCTGCAGACGCCGTAGGTGGGCTTGATGCCGGTGATGCCGCAGAAGGCCGCGGGCTGGCGGATCGAGCCGCCGGTGTCGGTGCCGGTGGCCGCCGGCAGCAGGCGCGCGGCCACCGCCGCCGCGCTGCCACCCGAGCTGCCGCCGGGCACGCGCGCCGGGTCCCAGGGGTTGCGCGCCGGGCCGAAGGCCGAGTTCTCGTTGGCCGAGCCCATCGCGAACTCGTCGCAGTTCAGCTTGCCCAGCGTGACCATGCCGGCGCCCGCGTGGCCGTCGCCGCCGCGGCCCAGCCGCGCCACCACGGTGGCGTCGAAGGGGCTCTGGTAGCCGGCCAGCATCTTCGAGCCGGCGGTGCTGGCCAGTCCGCTGGTCGCGTGCTCGGTGACGAAGATGTCCTTGTGCGCCAGCGGAACGCCTTCCAGCGGCCGCGCGTCGTCGCGGGCGAGGCGTTCGTCCGACTCGCGCGCCTGCGCCAGCGCCGCCTCGTCGGCCAGCGCCAGGTAGGCGCCCAGCCCCTCGTGCGCGCGGGCGCGCTGCAGCAGGTGCTGGGTCAGCTCGAGGCTGCTGACGCGCCGCTCGCGCAGCGCCGCCGCGGCCTGGGCCACGCCCAGCTCGTGCAACTCGGGGCTGCTGCTCATTCGATCACCTTGGGCACGAGGAACAGGCCATCCTCGGCGGCCGGCGCGTTGGCCATCAGCGCGTCGCGCCGCTCGGGCTCGGTGACGGCGTCGTCGCGCAGGCGCAGCGCCACCTGCTGCTGCGCCGCCAGCGGCGTGTACAGCGGCTCGACGCCGCGCGTGTCGACGCTGCGCATCTGCTCGACGATGCCGAAGAAGCCGTTGAGCTGTTCGAGCAGCGTCGCGCGCTCGTCGGGCTGCAGCTGCAGCCGCGCCAGGTGCGCGATCTTGCTCACGTCCTCGGGGGTCAGGGCCATGGGGCATGGGGGCGGCCGGGCCGCCTGCAAGGGTGTGCAACGAGTGCAACGAAGGCCGCGGCGAGACCCGGTCCGGCAGAGGCCGAGGCGTGGGGTTTCACCTGGGAACGACGGCCCGCGAAGGGCCCGTACACCGGGCATTTTGCACAGGGGATACGGTATTATCCCCGGTTACCCGCTGGCCCCTTTGCGGGTGGCGGTTGCCGCGCGAGCGCGGTGGCAGCTCGCCGGTGCGGGGGCCGCGCCCCGACAAGCCCGCCGACCCTTTCGCCCGCGGCCCGCGCCTCCAGCGCCGGCAGCCCTCGTTGCCAGGACCCGCCCGTCCCGTCGCCCCCCGAGCTCGCCGCCCCAGCCTGCCCCACGCGCCCGCCGCCCCAGACCCCGCACCATGTTCGCCGCCAGCCTGCGCCGCTATTTCTCCACCGACCTCGCCATCGACCTGGGAACCGCCAACACGCTGATCTACGTGCGTGGCAAGGGCATCGTGCTCGACGAGCCCTCGGTGGTGGCCATCCGCCACGAAGGCGGCCCGCAAGGCAAGAAGACCATCCAGGCGGTGGGCAAGGAGGCCAAGGCGATGCTGGGCAAGGTGCCCGGCAACATCGAGGCCATCCGGCCCATGAAGGACGGCGTGATCGCCGACTTCACCGTCACCGAGCAGATGCTCAAGCAGTTCATCAAGATGGTCCACCCGCGCTCGGTGCTCAAGCCCAGCCCGCGGATCATCATCTGCGTGCCCTGCGGCTCCACCCAGGTCGAGCGCCGCGCCATCCGCGAGTCGGCCCTGGGCGCCGGCGCCTCCGAGGTGTACCTGATCGAGGAACCCATGGCCGCGGCCATCGGCGCCGGCCTGCCGGTGTCGGACGCTTCCGGCTCCATGGTGGTCGACATCGGCGGCGGCACCACCGAGGTGGGCGTGATCAGCCTGGGCGGCATGGTCTACAAGGGCAGCGTGCGCGTGGGCGGCGACAAGTTCGACGACGCCATCATTGCCTACATCCGCCGCAACTACGGCATGCTGATCGGCGAGCCCACGGCCGAGGCGATCAAGAAGGAAATCGGCTCCGCCTTCCCGGGTTCGGAAGTGCGCGAGATGGAGGTCAAGGGCCGCAACCTCTCCGAGGGCGTGCCGCGCAGCTTCACCATCAGCTCCAACGAGGTGCTGGAAGCACTCACCGAACCCCTGAACCAGATCGTGAGCGCGGTGAAGAACGCGCTGGAGCAGACGCCCCCCGAACTGGGCGCCGACATCGCCGAGCGCGGCATGATGCTCACCGGCGGCGGCGCGCTGCTGCGCGACCTGGACCGCCTGCTGGCCGAGGAGACCGGGCTGCCGGTGCTGGTGGCCGAGGACCCGCTGTCCTGCGTGGTGCGCGGCTGCGGCATGGCGCTGGAGCGCATGGAGCGCCTGGGCTCGATCTTCACTTCCGAGTGATGCCGAGGCGCCGCGCCACCCGCCGCGCCGCGCCGCCCCTTCCCGCCGAACGCAAGCGCCGCACGCCATGACGCTGGGCACGCTGGACCGCAGCCCGCCGCCCTTCTTCCGCCAGGGCCTGTCGGCGCGCACCAAGCTCGTCTTCTTTGCCGCGCTGGCCGTCTTCCTGATGGTGGCCGACCTGCGCCTGAAGCTGGCGCAGCCGCTGCGCCAGGCGCTGGCCGTCGCGCTGCTGCCGGCGCAGCGCGCGATGGCGGTGCCGGTGGAGATCTGGCATGGCGGCGGCGACTACCTGCGCGGTCTGCGCGATGCGCTGGCCGGCGAACGCCAGGCCCGACAGCAGCTGGCGGCGCTGGGCGAGCGCGCCGCCCGCGTCGAGCAGCTGCAGCAGGAGAACGCGCGGCTGCGCGCGCTGCTGGAGCTGCGCCCGGCGCTGACGGTGAAGTCCCTGCCCGCCGAGGTGCTGTACGAGGCCGCCGACCCGTTCTCGCGCAAGCTGGTCGTCGACAAGGGCAGCGCGCATGGCGTGGCCCTGGGGTCGCCGGCGGTGAACGAGGCCGGTGTGCTGGGCCAGGTGACGCAGGTCTACCCGGTCACCAGCGAGGTCACGCTGCTGGAGGACAAGGATTCGGCGATCCCGGTGCTGAACATCCGCACCCAGCAGCGCAGCGCCGCCTACGGTGGCCGCGACGGCATCGAGCTGCGCTACCTGTCGGGCAACGCCGACGTGCAGGTCGGCGACCTGCTGCACACCAGCGGCCTGGACGGCATCTACCCGCCGGGGCTGCCGGTGGCGCAGGTGGCGGCCGTGGAGCGCCGCGTCGAGAGCGGCTTCGCCCAGGTGCGGCTGCAGCCCGCGGCGCGGCCCGACGGCGTGCGCCACCTGCTGCTGCTGGAGCCCACCGCGGTGCAGCTGCCCGAGCGCCCGTTGGCCGCACCGGTGGAACTGACGCGCCGCGAACGCCAGCTGAAGACCCCGCCGCGCAAGCCGGCGGCCTCCGCGCCATGATCATGCCGCGCAGCGCCGACCAGCTGCTGCTGCCGGTCAACCCGCTGTTCATCGTCTTCACGCTGCTGCTGGCGCTGGGCGCGGCGATGCTGCCGCTGGGCCGCCAGCCGGCGATGCCCGATCTGCTGGCGCTGGTGCTGGTGTTCTGGAACGTGCACCAGCCGCGGCGCGTGGGCATAGGCACCGCCTTCTGCCTGGGCCTGCTGGTCGACGTGCACCAGAGCGCACTGCTGGGGCAGCATGCGCTGGCCTACACGCTGCTGGCCTTCGGTGCGGTGAGCATGCACCGGCGGCTGCTGGCCTTCCGCGGCATCGAGCAGGCGCTGCAGGTGCTGCCGCTGTTCGTGCTGGCCCATGCGGTGTCGCTGTTCGTCCGGCTGGCCACGGGCGGCATGTTCCCCGGCTGGTGGCTGCTGGCGGCGCCGCTGCTGGAGGCCCTGCTCTGGCCACTGGTGGTGCTGCTGCTGCTGGCGCCGCAGCGGCGGCCGCCGGATCCGGACCTGAATCGGCCGTTGTAGTGGAGCCCCCAACCTCGCTATCGCTCGGTACCCCCCAGGGGGGCCGTTTCGCATCGGGCCGGCGGAGCCGGACCCTCGCTGGGCCTGGCGCCCCCAAGCTCGCTTCGCTCGCTACCCCCCAAGGGGGCCGCTCCGCTTCGGGCCGGCAGAGCCGGACCCTCGCTGGGCCTGGCGCCCCCAAGCTCGCTTCGCTCGCTACCCCCCAAGGGGGCCGCTCCGCTTCGGGCCGGCAGAGCCGGACCCTCGCTGGGCCTGGCGCCCCCAAGCTCGCTTCGCTCGCTACCCCCCAAGGGGGCCGCTCCGCTTCGGGCCGGCAGAGCCGGACCCTCGCTGGGCCTGGCGCCCCCAAGCTCGCTTCGCTCGCTACCCCCCAAGGGGGCCGCTCCGCTTCGGGCCGGCAGAGCCGGACCCTCGCTGCTTCTCGAGTTGACCGCGCTACGCTCGGGCTGATGCCATGACCGAGTTGAAGAACCTTGAGCAGGAGCTGGGCCGCTTTCGCGGGCGGCTGCTGGCGGCCGCGGCCTTCGTGCTGGCGGCCTTCGTGCTGCTGGGCGCGCGCATGTTGCACCTGCAGGTGTTCCGCCACGAGGAGCTGGCCACCCAGGCCGAGGCCAACCGCATCGCGGTGGTGCCCATCGTGCCGCAGCGCGGGCTGATCGTCGACCGCAACGGCGTCGTGCTGGCCACCAACTACTCGGCCTATACGCTGGAGATCGCGCCGCAGCGCAGCGGCGCCGCGCTCGACGCGCTGCTCGACGAGCTGGCCACGGTGGTCGAGATCTCGCCGCGCGACCGCCGCCAGTTCAGGCGCCTGCGCGAGGAGATGAAGGGCGCCGAGACCCTGCCCATACGCACCAAGCTGACCGACGAGGAGGTGGCGCGCTTCACCGCGCAGCGCTTCCGCTTCCCCGGCGTCGACATCCGCGCCCGGCTGTTCCGCCACTATCCGCTGGGCGACATCGGCAGCCACCTGCTCGGCTACATCGGCCGCATCAACGCCGCCGAGAAGAAGGCGATGGAGGACTGGGACGAGGCCGACCAAGGCAACTACAAGGGCACCAACTACATCGGCAAGCTGGGCCTGGAGCAGCGCTACGAGCGGCTGCTGCACGGCACCACCGGCTTCGAGGAGGTCGAGACCAGCGCCGGCGGCCGCGCCGTGCGCCGCCTGCGCAGCCACCCGCCGACGCCGGGCGACAAGCTGGTGCTGTCGGTGGACATCAAGCTGCAGGCGCTGGTGGAGGAGCTGTTCGGCGAGCGCCGCGGCGCGCTGGTGGCCATCGACCCGCGCAACGGCGAGGTGCTGGCCTTCGTCAGCAAGCCCACCTTCGACCCCAACCTGTTCGTCGAGGGCATCGACGTCGACAGCTGGCGCGAGCTCAACGAGAGCATCGACAAGCCGCTGCTGAACCGCGCGCTGCGCGGCACCTACCCGCCGGGCTCGACCTTCAAGCCCTTCATGGCGATGGCGGCGCTGGAGAGCGGCAAGCGCAGCGCCAGCACGGTGATCCACGACGGCGCCAACTTCGTCTTCGGCGGCCATGTCTTCCGCAGCCACGACAACAAGGCGCTGGGGCCGGTGGACATGACGCGCTCCATCGTCAAGAGCAGCAACGTCTACTACTACTCGCTGGCCAACGAGATGGGCGTGGACCTGATCCATGCCCAGCTGCAGCCCTTCGGCTTCGGCGTGCGCACCGGCATCGACCTGGAGAACGAGGTCACCGGCCTGCTGCCGTCGACGGCCTGGAAGGCCGCCGCCTACCGCAAGCCCGAGCAGCGCCGCTGGTACGCCGGCGAAACGATCTCGCTGGGCATCGGCCAGGGCTACAACAACTTCACCATGCTGCAGCTGGCGCAGGCCACGGCCATCCTGGTCTCGGGCGGGCAACGCCACCAGCCGCGGCTGGTGCGCGAGATCGAGGACGTGATCGACGGCAGGCGCAAGCCACCCCCACGCGACGCGCTGGCCCCGCTGCCGCTGAAGCCCGAACATGTCGACGTGATCCGCAACGCGCTGCGCCTGGTCACCGTCGAGGGCACTTCGACGCGCGTGTTCGCCGGCGCCCCCTATGCCAGCGGCGGCAAGACCGGCACCGCGCAGGCCGTGGGCATCCGCCAGGGTGCCAAGTACGACGCGGCCAAACTCGAGGAGCACAAGCGCGACCACTCGCTGTACATGGCGGCGGCACCCATCGAGGCGCCGACGGTGGCGCTGGCCGTGGTCGTCGAGAACGCCGGCTTCGGCGCCGAGGCCGCGGCACCGATTGCACGCCGAGTCTTCGACTACCTGCTGCTGGGCCAGTACCCGAGCGAGGAGGACATCGCTGCGGTACGCCTGGGCCGCGCCGCGGCTCCGCTGGGCACGCCGCGCCGTGCCACCGACGTGCCGCTGCCGGGCCAGCCGCTGCTGGCACCGGCGGTGGCGGCGGCCGGGCCCTCGGCCGCCCCGTCAGCCCCCGCCGCGGCAGCGCCGCATGGCACCGGACCGGCCGTGGCGGCGGCGCCGGCCAACCTGGCTGCGCAATGAACGCCGTCTTCGAGCGCCCCTCGCCCTGGTTGCTGCTGCGCCGGCTGTTCGGCGGCTTCGATGGCCCGCTGCTGGCGGCGATGGCGCTGCTGGCGGCGGTGGGCCTGGTGGCGATGTACTCGGCCGGCTACGACCACGGCACGCGCTTCGTCGACCATGCGCGCAACATGGGGCTGGCACTGGCCGTGCTGTTCGTCGTCGCGCAGGTGCCGCCGCAACGGCTGCAGCAGCTGGCGGTGCCGCTGTACACGGTGGGCGTGGCGCTGCTGGTGGCCACGGCGCTGTTCGGCATCACGCGCAAGGGCGCCACGCGCTGGCTGGCGCTGGGGCCGCTGGTGATGCAGCCCAGCGAGATCCTGAAGATCGCGATGCCGCTGGTGCTGGCCTGGTGGTTCCAGCGCCGCGAGGGACGCCACGGCCCGTTCGAGTTCGCCGTGGCGGCGCTGCTGCTGCTGGTGCCGGTGGCGCTGGTGATGAAGCAGCCCGATCTGGGCACCTCGCTGCTGATCCTGGCCGGCGGCCTGTTCGTGATGTTCTTCGCCGGGCTGTCGTGGCGGCTGGTGCTGCCGGCGCTGGTGCTGATGGGCATCGGCATCGCCGCGCTGGTGCTGTCGGCCGACGCGATCTGCGAGCCCGGCGTGCGCTGGCCGGTGCTGCGCGAGTACCAGCAGCACCGCGTCTGCACGCTGCTGGACCCCACCCGCGACCCGCTGGGCAAGGGCTTCCACATCATCCAGGGCATGATCGCCATCGGCTCCGGCGGGCTGTCCGGGAAGGGCTTCATGCAGGGCACGCAGACGCACCTGGAGTTCATCCCCGAGCGCACCACCGACTTCATCTTCGCCGCCTTCAGCGAGGAGTTCGGGCTGGCCGGCGTGCTGGTGCTGCTGGTGGGCTTCACCGCGCTGATCTACCGCGGCCTGATGATCGCCGCCGAGGCGCCCACGGTGTTCACGCGCCTGCTGGCCGGGGCGATCTCGATGTCGCTGTTCACCTACGTGTTCGTCAACATGGGCATGGTCAGCGGCATCCTGCCGGTGGTGGGCGTGCCGCTGCCCTTCGTCAGCTACGGCGGCACGGCGATGGTGTCACTGGGCCTGGCGCTGGGGCTGCTGATGGCCATCGCGCGCAGCAAGCGCCTGATGCCGTCCTGAGCCCTGGCTCAGCCGGCGGGCCCGGCACGCTGCTCGGTGCCCGCGGCTGGTGCCAGCACCGCTCCGGGCACGGCCGGCAGGCGCACCGTGAACAGCGAGCCGCTGCTGGCGACGGCCCCGGCGCGCGGGCGCGCATCGGCCACCGTCACTTCGCCGCCATGGCGTTGCGCGATCTCGCGCACGATGGCCAGGCCCAGACCGCTGCCGTCCACCGCCGTGCCCAGGGCCCGGTAGAAGGGCCGGAACACCGCCTCGCGCTCGGCCGCCGGAATGCCGGGCCCGGTGTCCTCCACCTGCAACACCACCACCTGCCCGAAGGGGTCGGGCATCAGCCGCACCGTGACCGTGCCGCCGCCGGGCGTGTACTGCAACGCGTTGTCGACCAGGTTGCGCAGCATCTCGCTGAGCAGCACCGGCTCGCCGGTGATCGTGGTCATCTGGCCCGGCTCGGGGCCTTCGTAGCCCAGGTCGATGCGGCGCTCCATCGCGCGCGGCACGAAGTCGCGCACCACGTCGCGGGTCAGTGCCGCCGGGTCCAGCGGCTGCAGCCGGCGCGAGGCCTCGCCGTCGTCGGCCCGGGCCATCGACAGCAGCTGGTTGACCATGTGCGCGGCACGCTGGCTGGACAGCGCGATCTGCTCCAGCGAGTGGCGCAGCGCCGCCGCATCGACCTGCCCTTGTGCCAACTGCCGCGCCGCCAGCTCGGCCTGCATGCGCAGGCCGGCCAGGGGCGTCTTCAGCTGGTGCGCGGCGTCGGCCAGGAAGTGGCGCTGGGTGGCGATCGAGCGGTCCAGGCGCTGCAGCAGGTCGTTGATCGAGCCCACCAGCGGCGCCACTTCCTCGGGTACGTCGACGAGGTCGATGGCGCTCAGATCGGCGCTGTCGCGGCGGCGTATGCGCGCCTGCAGCGCCGCCAGCGGCCGGATGCCACGCGACAGCGCCAGCCACACCAGCATCACCGCCACCGGCAGGATCACGAACTGCGGCAGGATCACACCCTTGACGATCTCGGTGGCCAGCTGCGAGCGTTTGCCCAGGGTCTCGGCCACCTGCACCAGCGAGTCGCCGCCGCCCGGTGTGGACAGCCACAGCCAGGCCACGCGCACCGGCTCGTCGCCGACCACGTCGTCGCGGAAACGCACCAGGCGCTCGTCGCGCCCGGTCTCGGGCGCGGGCACGGCCAGCGTGGGCTCGCCGGCGAGGAACTCGCCCCGCCGCCCCAGCACCTGGAAGTAGACGCGGTCGAACTCGTCGTGGCGGGTGGCCGCCACCGCCGCCTGCTCCAGCTCCAGCCGCCGCAGCAGCGGCGCGTCGTCGCCACGGTCGGACTGCAGTGCCACGCGGTAGGCGATGGCCTGCACCGCGTCGGCCAGCTCACGGTCGTAGGGCCGGTGGGCAATGCCTTGCGCCACCAGCCAGGTCAGCGCCAGGCTCATCGGCCACAGCAGCAGCAGCGGCGCCAGCATCCAGTCCAGGATCTGGCCGAACAGCGAACGCGGCTCGCGCGCCGCCTGCAACCAGCTCAGCATGGACGGTGTGGCGCGCCCTCCCCACGGCGGGGCTCAGGGGCCGATCTTCTCCAGGCAGTAACCCAACCCGCGCACGGTGGCGATGCGCACCGGCCCCTGTTCGATCTTCTTGCGCAGGCGGTGGATGTAGACCTCGATCGCATTGTTCGAGACCTCCTCGCCCCACTCGCACAGCCGCTCGACCAGCTGGTCCTTGCTGACCAGCCGGCCGCTGCGCTGCAGCAGCACCTCGAGCAGGCCGACCTCGCGCGCCGACAGCTCGAGCATCTGCTCGTTGAGGTAGGCGACGCGGCCGCTGGCGTCGAAGCTCAGCGGGCCGTGGCGGATCAGGTTGCTGGCGTTGCCCATGCTGCGCCGCCCCAGCGCGCGCACACGCGCCTCCAGCTCCTGCAGCGAAAAGGGCTTGGCCATGTAGTCGTCGGCGCCCAGGTCCAGGCCCTTGACGCGCTGCTCGACGCTGTCGGCCGCGGTGAGGATCAGCACCGGCAGGCTGCTGCCGCGACCGCGCAGCTTGCGCAGCACCTCGAAGCCATGCAGCTTGGGCAGGCCCAGGTCGAGGATCAGCAGGTCGAACTCGTGCGCCGCCAGTGCCGCGTCGGCCTCGCTGCCGGTGCCCACGCGGTCCACCGCGTAGCCCGAACTGCGCAGCGAGCGCAACAGCCCATCGGCCAGCACCTGGTCGTCTTCGGCGATGAGGATGCGCATCGGCTTGTCTCCGAATGGCTGCCTGTGCCGGCCATGCGGCTGCATGCCGGCCGGGCAGCTCTTGGGGGTGGCGGCCGGGCCGGCACGGCCCCGCGCCCGCCGCCCACGCCCCGGGTTGCCGGTCGATTCTAGGGACCGCCCGTGCCGCCTCGCCCCTTGGCGGGCGCCCTTCAGCGGGCCCTAGAAAGAACTGTACGCATATCCAGGTTCTGACATAATCTGCACATGAGTTCACGCAGCAAATCGACCCCGGAGAAGTCCATGGATGCACCCGTCAAGGCGCTCAACACCGAGAAGGCCAAGGCCCTGCAAGCGGCGCTTGCGCAGATCGAAAAGCAGTTCGGCAAGGGCTCGATCATGCGCCTGGGCGAGGGCGAGGCCGTGGAGGACATCCAGGTCGTGTCCACCGGCTCGCTGGGCCTGGACATCGCGCTGGGCGTCGGCGGCCTGCCGCGCGGCCGCGTCATCGAGATCTACGGCCCCGAATCCTCGGGCAAGACCACGCTGACGCTGCAGGCCATCGCCGAGATGCAGAAGCTGGGCGGCACCGCGGCCTTCATCGACGCCGAGCACGCGCTGGACGCACAGTACGCGCAGAAGCTGGGCGTCAACCTGCAGGAGCTGCTGATCAGCCAGCCCGACACCGGCGAGCAGGCGCTGGAGATCGTCGACGCGCTGGTGCGCTCGGGCTCGATCGACCTCGTCGTCATCGACTCGGTGGCCGCGCTGACGCCCAAGGCCGAGCTCGAGGGCGAGATGGGCGACGCGCTGCCGGGGCTGCAGGCGCGCCTGATGAGCCAGGCGCTGCGCAAGCTCACCGCCACCATCAAGAAGACCAACACCATGGTCATCTTCATCAACCAGATCCGCATGAAGATCGGGGTGATGTTCGGCAACCCCGAGACCACCACCGGTGGCAACGCCCTCAAGTTCTACGCCAGCGTTCGGCTCGACATCCGGCGCACCGGCAACATCAAGAAGGGCGAAGAGGTCATCGGCAGCGAAACCCGCGTCAAGGTGGTCAAGAACAAGGTGGCGCCGCCGTTCAAGACCGCCGAGTTCGACATCCTCTATGGCGAAGGCATCAGCCGCGAGGGCGAGATCATCGACATGGGCGTGGCTGCCGGCGCCGTCGACAAGTCGGGCGCCTGGTACGCCTACAACGGCGAGAAGATCGGCCAGGGCAAGGACAACGCGCGCGAGTTCCTGCGCGAGAACGCCGACCTGGCCCGCGAGATCGAGAACCTGGTGCGCGAGAAGCTGGGCGTGCGCCCGGTGGGCGTCGCCGCCAATGGCGACGCCGTCGGCTGACGCCCACGCCGGCGCCGGCGCTGCCCCGGAACAGGCCCTGCTGCGCGCGCTGCGCAGCAGGGCCTTGCGCCATTTGGCACGCCGCGAGCACTCGCGCGCGGAGTTGCGCGCCAGGCTGCTGCTGCAGCTGCAGGCGGCACAGCGGCGCAGCGAAGCGCAGGCGGCTGCGGCCGCCGCGGCCGCCACCCGCGCCGGCACGCCAAGCCCGCCGGGGCAGCCTGTGCGCAGGCCCGCCGACGCTGCCAACCCCGCCGCCCCCGTCGACCCCGGGCAGTGGCCGGCACTCGTCGACCGGCTGCTCGACCGCCTGGAGCAGACCGGCTTGCTGAGCGACACGCGCACCGCCGCCTCGGTACTGCGGCAGCAAGCGGCGCGCGGCGGCCTGCGTCGCATACGCCAGGCCATGCAGGCCAAGGGACTGGACGCCGCGCTGGTGGCCGAAGCCGTCGAGCAGGCGCGCGGCAGCGAGTTCGAACGCGCCTGGGCGCTGTGGCAGCGTCGCTTCGGAGAGCCGCCCCCCGATGCCCGCGAACGTGCACGGCAGATGCGCTTCCTCGCCGCCCGCGGTTTCGAGGCCGATACCGTGCGCCGCGTGCTGCGGCGAGCCGGCGACCCACAGGCGGACGACGAACTCGGCTGAACGGCGTTGGCGCCCATGCCGCCAAGCCCCGCGCAGGCCGCCGCGCCAGCGCTGCCACGCATCCGGCGCGCCCTGCTGCGGTGCAGCAACATGCTACATTCGCCAGCTGCGCCGCAAGCGCCCCCTTCCCACGATGACCCTTCCCGCCGCGGCCGACGGGCGCCAGCTCAAGCACCGCCGTCAGATCGACGTCCAGGTCTTTTCCCGCGGCAACGGGCTGTGGGAGGTTGATGCCACCCTGCGCGACACCAAGACCCGTGACATCCCGATGGCCACGGGTCTGCGCCGCGCCGGTGAGCCTATCCACGACATGCTGTTGCGCCTGGTCGTCGATGAGAAGCTGCAGATCGTCGAGGCCGGCTCGGCCACGCTGGCCATGCCCTACACCGGCCACTGCGACGCCCATGGCGACGTCTACGCCCGCCTGGTCGGCCTCAACCTGCTGAAGGACTTCCGCCGGGGCCTGCGTGAGCGCGTCGGCGGCGCGTTGGGGTGCACGCACCTCACCGAGCTGGCCCAGGTGCTGCCCACGGCGGTGATCCAGGCCTTTGCCGGCGAGGTGATCGACACCCGGGGCCTGGCCGAAGGAGCCGTCAAGCCCTTCCAGATCGACCGCTGTCACGCCTTGCGCAGCGACGGCGAGGTGGTGCGCCAGCACCACCCGCGCTGGTACCAGCCCGCGCCGGCGCCATCGGCCGGCGAATGAACGGGCCACGCCGCGCCCGCCAACCCCACCCGAACGAGTCCCCCGCACCAGTTCCCGCACGAAAGGTTTTGCGATGAAGATCCACGAATACCAGGCCAAGGAGTTGCTGCGCGCCGCCGGCGTGCCGGTGCCGCGCGGCTACCCCGCCTTCACCGTGCGCGAAGCACAGGAAGCCGCGCAGAAGCTCGGCGGCAGCGTCTGGGTGGTGAAGGCGCAGATCCACGCCGGCGGCCGCGGCAAGGGCGGCGGCGTCAAGCTGGCGCGCTCGCTGGCCGAGGTCGAGACGCTGGCGGGCCAGATCCTGGGCATGCAGCTCAAGACCCACCAGACCGGCCCCGAGGGCCAGAAGGTGCGCCGCCTGTACATCGAGGAAGGCGCCGACATCCAGAAGGAGTACTACGTCTCGCTGGTCACCGACCGCGCGACGCAGAAGGTGGCCTTCATCGCCAGCAGCGAAGGCGGCATGGACATCGAGGAGGTGGCCCACAGCACGCCGGAGAAGATCGTCACCGAGTACATCGACCCGCTCACCGGCCTCGGTGAGGCGCAGGCCAGGAAGATCGCCGCCGCCATCGGCCTGCCCGACAACAGCACGGCGCAGGCCGTCGACCTGTTCCAGAAGCTGTACGCCTGCTACATGGACACCGACGCCTCGCTGGTCGAGATCAACCCGCTCAACCGCGACAGCCAGGGCAAGCTGATCGCGCTGGACGCCAAGTTCAACTTCGACAGCAATGCGCTGTACCGCCACCCCGAGATCGTCGCCTACCGCGACCTCGACGAGGAGGACGCAGCCGAGGTCGAGGCCAGCAAGTTCGACCTCAGCTACATCAGCCTGGATGGCAACATCGGCTGCCTGGTCAACGGCGCCGGGCTGGCGATGGCGACGATGGACACCATCAAGCTGTTCGGCGGCGAGCCGGCCAACTTCCTCGACGTCGGCGGCGGCGCCACCGCCGAGAAGGTCACCGAGGCCTTCAAGATCATGCTCAAGAACAAGTCGGTCGAGGGCATCCTGGTCAACATCTTCGGCGGCATCATGAAGTGCGACACCATCGCCGAGGGCGTGATCACCGCCTGCAAGGCGGTCAACCTGAGCGTGCCGCTGGTGGTGCGCATGAAGGGCACCAACGAGCAGATCGGCAAGAAGATGCTGGCCGAGTCGGGCCTGCCCATCATCAGCGCCGACACCATGGCCGAGGCCGCGACCAAGATCGTCGAATCCGTGTCCCACCCCCGTAGCGCCTGACGGCGCTTCCCCCTCCAGGGGGCGCCGCCAGCAGCCCGGCAGAGCCGGTTCCGCGGCGGCCGCTCGAGAACACAGCGCGCCAACACTGAGGACGACTCATGAGCATCCTGATCAACAAGGACACCCGCGTCATCACGCAGGGCATCACCGGCAAGACCGGCCAGTTCCACACGCGCATGTGCCGCGACTACGCCAACGGCAAGGCCTGCTTCGTCGCCGGCGTGAACCCCAAGAAGGCCGGCGAGGACTTCGAGGGCATCCCGATCTACGCCAGCGTCAAGGAAGCCGCCCAGGCCCAGGGCGCCACCGTCAGCGTGATCTACGTGCCGCCGGCCGGCGCCGCCGCGGCGATCTGGGAGGCGGTGGAGGCCGACCTCGACCTGGCCATCTGCATCACCGAGGGCATCCCGATCAAGGACATGCTCGAGGTGCGCAACAAGATGAAGGCCAAGGAGGCCGCCGGCGGCAAGCGCACGCTGCTGCTGGGCCCGAACTGCCCGGGCACCATCACCCCCGACGAGATCAAGATCGGCATCATGCCCGGCCACATCCACAAGCCGGGCCGCGTCGGCGTGGTCAGCCGCAGCGGCACGCTGACCTACGAGGCGGTGGCGCAGCTGACCGAGCTGGGCATCGGCCAGAGCAGCGCCGTGGGCATCGGCGGCGACCCGATCAACGGGCTCAAGCACATCGACGTGATGCGCCTGTTCAACGACGACCCCGACACCGACGCCGTGATCATGATCGGCGAGATCGGCGGCCCCGACGAGGCCGAGGCCGCGCGCTGGTGCAAGGCGAACATGAAGAAGCCGGTGGTCGGCTTCATCGCCGGCGTCACCGCGCCGCCAGGCAAGCGCATGGGCCATGCCGGCGCGCTGATCAGCGGCGGCGCCGACACCGCCGAGGCCAAGCTGGCGATCATGGAGGAGTGCGGCTTCACCGTCACGCGCAACCCGTCCGAGATGGGCAAGCTGCTGAAGAGCCTGATCTGATCGCCGGAGCACCGGCTGGGCGGCCCGCGCTGCACGGCAGGCCGCAGCACCCCCCGGGGCGCACGGCCTTGGCCGCGCGCACCGTCTCGCCCTACAGCGCTGCGCTGCAGGCTTCTGGACGCCGTTGCGGTTCCCACGTACGCCGCGGCGGGGGCTATCTGGTCTAATCGCGCCCCAGAAGGGGAGTAGCCCCCTGCTGCTGCGCGCGGCCGCCGACAACCGGGCGCGCAGGGGCGGACCGACGCATCGTCAGGACGGAGGCCTCGAGCCTTCCGGTGCGCGGGGCCTGGGCCACCCGCCCCGGCTGGGCAAGACCTTCGAACCTGCGTCGCGTCGGCGGCGCGGCTCGAAGCCCGCCCACCCCCAATGGCCAGCCTTCGACCCGCCCCGCCCTGCCTGCAGGCTGCCTCGACACAACCCCAAGCAGCGGAGCCTTCGCATGCAATTCCTGATGGACCCCGATCTCTGGGTCGCGGTCGGCCAGATCATCCTGATCGACATCCTGCTCGGCGGTGACAACGCCGTGGTCATCGCGCTGGCCTGCCGCAAGCTGCCGCCCAAGCAGCGCACCCAGGGCATCATCTGGGGCACCGCAGGCGCCATCGTGCTGCGTGTGATCCTGATCTTCTTCGCGCTGACGCTGCTGGCCATTCCCTTCCTGAAGCTGGTCGGCGCCGCGCTGCTGGTCTGGATCGGCATCAAGCTGCTGGTCGCCGACGAGGAAGGCCATGGCGAGGTCGCGGCCTCCGACAAGCTCTGGGCCGCGGTGAAGACCATCATCGTCGCCGACCTGGTGATGAGCGTGGACAACGTGATCGCCATCGCCGGCGCCGCCGAGAGCGCCGGCGGCGACCACAAGATGCCGCTGGTGGTCTTCGGCCTGCTGGTGTCGATCCCGATCATCGTCTGGGGCAGCCAGCTGGTGATCAAGCTGATGGACCGCTTCCCGATGGTGATCACGGTGGGTGGCATGCTGCTGGGCTGGATCGCCGGCACCATGGCCGTCACCGACCCGGCGGTGCTGCCCTACATGCCCACCCTGGCGCCGGAACGACCGGGCCTGCAGCCCGAGGTCCTGGCCAGCCTGCGCTACGGTGCCGGCGTGGCGGGCGCACTGCTGGTGCTGGCAGTCGGCATGCTGCTGAAGCGGCGGCGCCCCGAGGCCGTCGCCGACTGATCGCGCGGCTGGCCCGCGGCGCCGCACCCATGCCAGTCCGCGGCGGCGAACAGCAGGTTGCGGGCTGGCGGCTGTTGCGCCGCCTAGGACAGGGCGCGGTGGGCGTCGTCTACCTGGCCGAGGCCAACGAAGGCCCAGCCGGCGCCCCGCCCGTCGCGTTGAAACTGGTGGACCTGGGCAGCCAGACGCCGGCGCAGCGCGAGGCCTTCGTGGCCCAGGCACGCCGCGCCGCGTCAGCGCTGCGCCATCCCGACATCGTCTTGATGCTCGACGCCGGCCTCGATGGCGCCACCGGCTGGGTGGCTATGGAGGCGGTGCCTGGTACCGAGCTGTCCCGCTATGCACGTGCGCCGCGCCTGCTGCCGGAGGCCCTGGTGCTGCGCCTGGGCGCGCGCCTGGCCACGGCGCTGGCCCACGCCCATGCGGCCGGACTGGTTCACCGCGACCTCAAGCCGGCCAACGTGCGCGTCCACTGGCCGAGCGACACCCTGAAGCTGATGGACCTGGGCCTGGCGCGCAGCCGCGACGCGCAGGCCACGGCCACCGGCGTCGTGCCGGGCTCGCCGGCGTACATGGCGCCCGAGCTGCTGGCCGGCGCGCTGCCCTCGCCCGCCAGCGACCTGTACGCACTGGGCGTCACGCTGTTCGAGCTGCTGTCCGGCCGGCTACCCTTCGACGACGCCGCGCTGGGCATGCTGCTGCACCGCGTGGCCCGCGAGCCCGCGCCCGATCTGCGCGCCTTGCGGCCGGACTGGCAGGCCCGGGTGGCCGAGCCCGCGGCGGCGGCCACCGCCCTCGTCGACGCCCTGCTGCACAAGCAGCCCGAGCGTCGGCCCCAAGACGCGGCCGCCTTGGCGGCGCGGCTGTCGTCGCTGGCCCACGCCTGGCGCGGCGCGGGTGGTCCGATGTCACATCCGACCGCGCCCTGAGCCAGGCTGGCCGCGCCACACACGTTGCAGCCGGCGCAACGGATGCACAATCCGGCCCTCGGCCTGCCCCTGAACCGCACCCGCCCGCCCCCCGACCGCCCCTGCGCCGATGCCGATCGAGATCCATGCGGCCGTCGACACGGGCCGCTCGCGCACCAACAACGAGGACTCGGTGTCCACCGACGCCGAGGTCGGCCTGGCCGTGCTGGCCGACGGCATGGGCGGCTACAACGCCGGCGAGGTGGCCAGCCAGATGGCCACCGGCTTCATCTGCGGCGAACTGGGGCGCTGGCTGCGCGAGGCTGGCGACCAGGCCAGCGACGCCGATGTGCGCCGGGCGATGGACATCTGCGTCGACAACGCCAACCGCGCCATCTTCAACGCGGCCAACTCCAACCCGCAGTACGCCGGCATGGGTACGACGCTGGTGGTGGCGGTGTTCCGCGACGGCCGGCTGATGCTGGGCCATGTCGGCGACAGCCGCTGCTACCGCCTGCGTGCAGGCCGCCTGCAGCAGATCACGCGCGACCACTCGCTGCTGCAGGAGCAGATCGACGCCGGCCTGATCACCGCCGAACAGGCCGCGTTCTCGGCCAACAAGAACCTGGTGACGCGCGCCGTCGGCGTCGAGGACACGGTGTTGCTGGAGATCCACCAGCACGAGCTGCTGCCCGGCGACCTGTACCTGCTGTGCTCCGACGGGCTGTCGGACATGCTCGACGAAACCGGCATCGCCCAGCTGCTGCAAGGCGGCGGCGGCCTGGAAGCCGTTGCCCATGCCCTCATCGACGCCGCCAATGAAGCAGGCGGAAAGGATAATATCTCCGTGATCCTGGCGCGCGCCCCTGGCGGCACCGGGACCGTTTCGAGGTCCTGGTGGCCCTTCCGTCGATGACGGGCGGCGCTCACCCGGGCCGGCACTGGGGCTGCGGCGCCGCGATGGCGCCGCCCGCGCCGCAACTCGCGGCGGGCTGCTAGAGGTCAGGCATGGGCAAGCTGGTCGTTTCGCTCGACGGGGTCGTCATCAAGGAAGTCCAGATCACCAAGGACAAGACGACGCTCGGGCGCAGGCCCTACAACGACATCGTCATCGACAACCTGGCCGTCAGCGGCGAACACGCCGTGCTGCAGATGGTGGGCGCCGACGTCTTCATCGAGGACCTGAACAGCACCAACGGCACCTACATCAACGGCAAGGCGATCAAGAAGCAGCTGCTGACCCACAACGACACCGTCGAGGTCGGCAAGTACAAGATCAAGTACCTGGTCGACGACAGCGGCGACTACGAGAAGACGCTGATCATGCGCCCCGGCGCCATGCCGCCGCCGCTGGGCGCCGGCAGCCCGGCGACGGCGGCCCAGCCGGCGCTCTCGGGCTCGGCCTTCGGCAGCCTGGGCGGGGGCGGTGCTTCGCCGGCCAACGCGTCGATCAAGGTGCTCAACGGGGCTGCCGCCGGCCGCGAGGTGGTGCTGACCAAGGTCGTCACCACCGTCGGCAAGCCCGGCGTGCAGGTCGCGTCGATCACGCGCCGTCCCAACGGCTACGCCTTCGCGCATGTCGAGGGCGCGCAGCGCCCCAGCGTCAACGGCGTGCCGCTGGCCGGCGACTCGGTGCCGCTGCGCAACGGCGACGTGATCGAGCTCGCCGGCACGCAGATGCAGTTCATCGCACGCTGACAGCGCCAGCCGCCGGCGCGGCTGGGCTCCGCGGCCGTGACGGGCTTCACGCCAGCCCGCGCCACCCACCCGCCGACGCGCCAAAAGCGCTGCAGCCGCCTTGCCAGCCGGCGCGCCCGCACCGACGATCACGCTCCCGACGCACCGCGTCGCCCGTTGCGCCACAGCCCCATGCAGATCCGCGTCCTCGGATGTTCCGGCTCGATCGCCGCCGGCAGCCGCACGACGTCGTTCCTGCTGGGCGAGGACACGCTGATCGACGCCGGCACGGGCGTCGGCGACCTGACGCTGGACGAGATGGCCCGCATCGACCACATCGTGGTCAGCCACTCGCACCTGGACCATGTGCTGGCCATCGGGCTGCTGGCCGACAGCGTCGCCCGGCGCCGCGACACGGCGCAGCGCCCCCCGGTCACCGTGCATGCGCTGCCGGCAACCCTGGCGGCGCTGAAGACACACATCTTCAACGGGGTGATCTGGCCCGACTTCACGCGCCTGCCCACGCCGGCCCGGCCGACGCTGCGGCTGGAGCCCTTCGCCGTCGGCCAGGTGCTGGAACTGGGCCGGCACCGCGTCGAGGTGCTGCCCGCTGCACACACCGTGCCTGCCGTGGGTTTTGCCGTGCTGGCCGATGGCGGCGCCTGGGTCTACACCGGCGACACCGGCCCCAACCCGGCGCTGTGGCAGCGCTTGGCCACGTTGCCGGTGGCGGCCCTGGTCATCGAGACCGCCTTTGCCGACGACGAGCTGGAGGTGGCCCAGATCAGCCAGCACCTGTGCCCCAGCCGGCTGCGTGACGAGCTGGCCCAGCTGCGGCAGCCCACCGACGTCTACATCACCCACATCAAGCCGGGCGAGGTGGACGCGGTGATGGCCGAGATCGGCGCGCAGCGCAGCCCGCACCGCATCCACGCGCTGCAGAGCGTGCAGCGCATCGCCCTGGCCGACTGACGATTCTTGTCAGTCCTGACGCGCTGCGGCACCCCGGCAGCCGCGCAAGGTGACGATTCCCGTCACCCGCAACCGGGAGAAGCCGCCAAACCGGGCCGAAACGGCCTGGCACGGGCCCTGCAATGACGGAGTCGTCCCGCCTCCCCCCGTCTTCAACCGCCGCAAGGAGCTCATTGCCATGAAGCGCGTGCAACAAGGTTTCACCCTGATCGAACTGATGATCGTCGTGGCGATCATCGGCATCCTGGCCGCCGTGGCGCTGCCTGCGTACCAGGACTACACGGCCAAGGCCAAGGTCTCCGAAGTCATCCTGGCCTCCAGCCAGTGCCGCACCGCGATCTCCGAGGTCTACCAGACCGCCTCGTCGGGCCCGGCTGCCAACGGCTGGGGTTGTGAGACCGCCTCGCAGTCCAGCAAGTACGTCGCCAGCGTCGCCACCGACGCCAACGGCGTGATCACCGTGACCTCGTCGACCGCCAGCGACCTGCCGGCCGCCGCCCAGGGCAAGACCATCACACTGACGCCGCAGACGGCGACCGGCACCAACCTGCAGGCCTCGAACATCCCGACGCAGGTCGGTGGCTTCAAGTGCGCTGCCGGCACCATGCCGTCGAAGTACCTGCCGGGTTCGTGCAAGTAAGCGTCGACCGGCGCCCCTGAGCGAAAGGCAGCCTCGGCTGCCTTTCGTCATTTGCGGCGGCACCGAACGCTGCCCTGCGTTCACCTGGCCGACGCGCCCCTGCAAGCCCCGCCCGAGCGCATGCAACTGATCCGGACCTCCCCCGCGCCAAGCCCGGGAAGCGCGCCAGCGCGGCCGGGGCTCGCGGCGCTGGCGCTGGCCTTGATACCGGCTGCCTGGCTGCTGCCCAACCACTACCTGCCCTGGTTGTCGGCTTGGCAGGACGGGTTCGCAATCGCGGCGCTGCTGGTCGCCGCGCTGCTGTGTCGGGGCGGCGCCGCGCTGTCGTGGCCCTGGGCGGCCGCCCTGGCCTTGGCGCTGTTGTCGGTGCTGGTGCAGACCCTGGACGGAACGATGCTGTTCGCCGGGGACGCCTGGGTCGTGGCCCTGTACCTGCTGGCCTTTGCGCTGGCCATGCAGCTTGGCGGCGGCACGGGCTTCGCCGACATCGCAGGCGCGGGCAGGAGCGCGTCTGGCGAAACCTGGGCCCTGGGCGTGCTGGCAGCAGCCTCGGTGTCGGTGGGCATCGCGCTGGTCCAGTGGACCGGGGCCTTCGAGCTGGTCGTCTTCATGGCCGAGCTGCCGCCCGGTGGACGCCCCTTTGCCAACGTCGCGCAGCCCAACCACCTGTGCAGCATCGCCTTTCTGGGCCTGTGCGCCCTGGCCCAGTTGCACCAGCGCGGCCGCCTCGGCGTCACCGGCCTGCTGGTGGGCAGCGCGTGGCTGGTGTTCGGCATGGCCATGACGGGCTCGCGCACCGGCTGGCTGCAACTCGGTGCACTGACGCTGCTGCTGCTGTGGTTCCGCCCGCGTGCCGGCCTGCGCGCCGGCCTGGCCTGGCTGGTTGGCCTGTGGCTGCTGTTCGCCGCGCTGCACCGCACCTGGCCGCTGCTGAATGACGCCTTGCTGCTGAGCGGCGCGCGCAGCGATGCGGTCAGCCTGGGCGGCGACGCCCGCCCGCCGCTGTGGCGCCTGCTCGTGGCGGCGCTGGCGGATCGACCCTGGACCGGCTATGGCTGGCAGCAGGTGGTCGTGGCCCAGCAGGAGCTGGCCCTGGCGGTGCCACCGGTGCAGCGCCACTTCGAGCATGCCCACAACCTGGTGCTGGACCTGCTGGTGTGGGCCGGCCTGCCCGTGGGCGGCCTGATCGTGTTGTTGCTGGGCTGGGGCCTGCTGCGCTGCGTGCGGCGCTGCCGCGACGCCGACGCCGCCTGGTGGCTGATCGCCTTGGCCGGTCTGGGGGCGCACGCGATGGTCGAGCTGCCGCACGCCATCGCGTACTTCCTGATCCCCGCAGGCCTGATGATGGGCGCCGTTGCGCAGCGTTGCGGCCTCGCCGGCATGGTGTGGCCGCGTGCGGCCGTGCTGGCAACCGCAGCCACGACCCTGCTGTTGCTGGTGCCCGCGGCCCGCGACTACCTGCACGCCGAAGAGAACTTCCGCACCTTCCGTCTCGAGGCCGCTGGCGTCGGCATCGACCGCGCCGCGTCGAAGGCGCCCGAGCTGTGGGTGCTGACCCAGCTCGAAGCCTTTCTGCGCTTCGTGCGCACGCCGGCCCGCAGCGGCCTCAGCGACGCCGAGCTCGACGCCCTGCGCCGGGCTTCGCTGCGCTTCGCCTACCCGCCGTCGATGCTGCGCTATGCGCTGGCCGCCGGCCTGAACGGCCGCAGCGAAGAAGCCGGGACGACGCTGCGGCGACTGTGCGCGATCCACCGGCCTGAGCGCTGTGACGAAGGCCGCGTGTCCTGGGACGGACTGCGCTTCCAGCACCCTGTGCTCGAGCGCGTTTCTACGCCATGGGGCGCCACGCCCTGAGCCTGCGCGCTGCGCTGCTAGCATCGCCGACCTTCGACTTCGCCTGGCCCCAGTGGCCTTGGTCCGTGGCCTCCAGCGCATCGTCAACGGGTTCGGCAAGCCGCCACAGGGGCGCACCACCGCACGCGCCGGAGCGCGGCGCGGCGCCGCCTGCAACGGTCCTGGCGGCCGCGCTCGCCGCCGCCACGCTGCCCACGCTGCTGGCCTACAACGTCTCGCCGTCGCCGACCTTCCTGAACCAGGCGCTGGCGCTGGCGCTGTGGGCGGGGTTCGTCTGGGTGGCGGCGCCGGTGCTGGCGCCGCGCCGCGCCGCCCTGCTGCTGGCGGCGCTGGCCGGGGTCGCCGTCTCGGTGCCCTGGGCGATGGCCGCACGGGGCCTGCCGGCCAGCCTGGGCCTGTCGGCACTGGGCCTGCTGGCCGCGGCGGCGCTGCTGGCATTGGCCGGCGCCGGCGCGCAGCGGCAGCGCGACGCACTGTTCGCCGCCTTCGCCTGGGGCTGGCTGCTGTGCGGGCTGCTCAACCTGGCCGTCGGCGTGGTGCAGGTGTTCTGGCCCGAACTGCCCGACGGTCACTGGCTGGCGCGCTCCAGCCTGGCCGGGCGCGCGGTGGGCAACCTGCGCCAGCCCAACCACCTCAGCAGCCTGCTGCTGTGGGCCTGCATCGCCGCGCTGGCGCTGGCGCAGATGGGCCGGCTGCCGCGCCGCGCCGCCTGGGCGGCGATGGCGGCGCTGGTCTTCGGCGTGGTGCTCACCGCGTCGCGCACCGGGCTGGTCGGCGTGGCCCTGCTGGCGGCCTGGGGCCTGCTCGACCGCCGCCTCAGCCGTGCCAACCGCCTGCTGCTGCTGGCCACGCCGTTGCTGTACGCGCTGGCCTGGTACACGATGGCGCAGTGGGCGGCCGCCGCGGCGCAGACCTTCGGCGGCCAGGCGCGCATGGCCGAGGGCGACCTGTCGAGCTCGCGCTTCGCGATCTGGTCCAACACGCTGGCCCTGATCCGCGCCCACCCCTGGTCCGGTGTCGGCTTCGGCGAGTTCAACCTGGCCTGGACGCTCAGCGCCTTCCCCGACCGCCCCACGGCCTTCTTCGACCACACCCACAACCTGCCGCTGCAGCTGGCGGTGGAACTGGGCCTGCCGCTGGCCACCGCGGTGCTGGCGCTGCTGCTGGCCGCGCTGTGGGCGGCGGCGCGGCGGGCCTGGTCGGCCCAGGGCGGCACCGCCGAGCGTGCCGCCGTTCTGATGCTGGCGATGATCGGCCTGCACAGCCTGCTCGAGTACCCGCTGTGGTACGCCTACTTCCTGCTGCCGGCGGCCTGGGCCTGGGGATTCGCGCTGGGCGGTGGCGACGCGAACGCCGACGAAGCGGACGGCGACGCCGCGCAGGCGCCGCCGTCCGCGGTGCTGCGCACCGGCGCCGTGCTGCTGCTGCTCGGCGCCACGGCCTCGGTGGTCGACTACGGCCGCGTCACCACCATCTTCGCCGCCACGCCCGGCGCGCCGCCGCTGGAGCAGCGCATCGCCGAGGGCCGCCGCAGCTGGTTCTTCGCGCACCACGCCGACTACGCGCTGGTGACCTCGGGCGTGGCCGTGGACGACCCGACGCGGGCCTTCGACCGCGCCGTGCACTACCTGCTCGACACACGGCTGACCATGGCCTGGGCGCGTGCGCTGGCGCGCCAGGGCGAGCTGGACCGCGCGCGCCACCTGGCCGACCGCCTGCGCGAGTTCCGCAAGCCCGACAACACCGAGTTCTTCGCCGCCTGCGCACCGGCCGAAGGGGCGGCGGCGGCGCCGCGCGCGGCCAGCGACGCGCTGCCGCCGTTCCCCTGCGAGCCGCTCGTGCCGCCGCTGGACTGGCAGGACTTCCTGCCGAATGGCCGCTGAACACGACGCGCGGCGGCGCTGACGCGCCGGCGCCCGGCCGGCTCAGGCGGCGTCGGCGTCCCAGGTGCCGCTCTTGCCGCCGGCCTTGTGCAGCAGCCGGATGCCGTCCATCACCATGCCGCGGTCGGCGGCCTTGCACATGTCGTAGACGGTGAGCAGGCCCACCTGCACGGCGCACAGCGCCTCCATCTCGACGCCGGTGCGGCCCAGGGTCTCGACCTGCGCCGTGACCTGCAGCGCGCTGGCGGCCTCGTCCAGCTCGATGTCCACCGCCACCCGCGTGATGGGCAGCGGGTGGCACAGCGGCACCAGGTCGGCGGCGCGCTTGGCGCCCTGGATGGCGGCGATGCGCGCGATGCCGACCACGTCGCCCTTCTTGGTCTGGCCGTCGCGGATCAGCGCCAGCGTGGCCGCTTGCATGCGGATGCGCCCGGTGGCGCGCGCCACGCGGTGCGTCACGTCCTTGCCGGCCACGTCGACCATGTGCGCCTGGCCCTGGGCATCGAAATGGGTCAGCGGCGAATTCGTCACGGCGCAGCAAGCTTGGGCAACATCGGGCTGCCATCATAGGGGCGGGGAACGCGGCCGCCGCGGCGCGCTCCAACCGCCGTTCATCCCGGCCCCATCGGTGCCCCGCGCGCCCTCACGCAGTCCCGAGCCCCCACGTGCATCCACCGCCCCGATCTCCGCAGGCCGGCCTCGCGCCGGCCCCCCGCCCGACGACGCGGCGCCGCCGCGCCCCGCGTGCGCTGGCCGCGCTGCTGGCGCTGGCCCTGGCGCTGCCGGCACCGGCCCAGGTGCGCCTGCCGGCGCTGGGCGAGAGCGCGTCGCAGGACCTGTCGATCGCCGACGAGCGCCGGCTGGGCGACGCCATCATGGCCGAGGGCCGGCGCGACCCCAGCTACTACGACGAGCCGGTGCTGCTGGAGTACCTTCAGCAGCTCTGGTTGCCCCTGGTCGCGGCCGCACGCCAGCGCGGCGACATCGACGCCGACACCGAGCGCAGCTTCGCCTGGGAGGCCTTCCTGCTGCGCGAACGCAGCGTCAACGCCTTCGCGCTGCCCGGCGGCTACATCGGCGTGCACCTGGGCCTGCTGGCCGCCACCAGCACCCGCGACCAGTTCGCCTCGGTGCTGGCGCACGAGCTGACCCATGTCTCGCAGCGCCACATTGCACGCAGCATCGCGCCGCAGGCGCGCTCGTCGATGCTGGCGCTGGCCGGCATGCTGATCGGCCTGATCGCCGCCAGCCGCAGCAACAACGCCGACGTGGCCAACGCCGCCATCCTGGGTGGCCAGGGCGCGGCCGTGCAGGGGCAGCTGAACTTCTCGCGCGACATGGAGCGCGAGGCCGACCGCGTCGGCTACGGCCTGCTGGCGCAGGCCGGCTACTCGCCGGCGGGCATGGCGGCGATGTTCGAGCGCCTGGACGCCGCCAACCGCCACAGCGACAACAGCGCCTACCCCTACCTGCGCAGCCACCCGCTCACCGCCGACCGCATCACCGAGGCCCGCAACCGCACGCTGCTGGCCGGCGACGTGCCACCGCCGCCCACGCCACTGCACGCGCTGATGCAGGCCCGCGCCCGCGTGCTGATGGACGACGGCGCCACCGCGCTGCAGCGCTTCAACGGCAGCAGCGCGTCGCCGCTGCCGCTGGACCGCGCCGCGGCGCTGTACGCCGGCGCGCTGGCGGCATCGCGTCTGCGCGAACACGCGCACGCCGACACGATGGCGGCGCAGGCCGACGACCTGCTGCGCACGCTGCAGCCGCGCGACGCCGGCGCCGAGCGGGCGCTACGGCTGCTGCGCGCCGAGCTGGCGCTGGCACGTGGCGACGGCGCCGCGGCACTGGCCACGCTGGGCAGCCTGGCCGGCCGGCCTGTGCTGCTGCTGCGCGCTCAGTCGGCGCTGGCGCTGCAGCGCGCCGGCGGCGACGCCGCCGAGCCCCTGCGCACCAGTGCCGGCGACCTGCAGACCTGGATCGCCGACCAGCCGCGCGACGCCGCTGCCTGGTTGCAGCTGGCCGCCGTCAGCGACACGCTGGGGCAGCGCCTGCGCGCGCTGCGTGCCGGCGCCGAGGCGCAGCTGTGGCTGGGCGACCTGCCCGGCGCCATCGACCGGCTGCGCGCGGCGCAGTCGGCCGCGCGCGGCGCCAGCGGCCCCGACTTCATCGAGGCCTCGGTGATCGACGCGCGCCTGCGCCAGCTGATGCAGCAGCGCCGCGAGCAGGTGCTGGAGGCGCGCGGCGGGCGCGGCGGCCCGCCGCCCGACGACGACACGGCGCGGCGCTGAGCGCGGCGCGGATCAGGGCAGCGGATCGGCGCGGCGGTTGAACACCGCCTCGACGGCCACGTCGATGACCATGCCGCACAGGCTGTACAGCAGCGATCCGATCAGCGCCGCGCCGAAGCCCGTGACCTGGAAACCGTCGAGCAGCCAGGCGCTGGCGTAGAACATCGCCGCGTTGATGACGAACAGGAACAGGCCCAGCGTCAGCAGCGTCACCGGCAGCGTCAGCAGCACCAGCAGCGGCCGCACCAGCGTGTTCAGCAGGCCCAGCACCAGCGAGGCCGCCAGCGCCGTGGCGAACCCCGCCAGTTGCACCCCCGAATACACCTGCGCCACCAGCAGCAGGGCCGCGGCGAGCAACAACCAGCGCACGATCAGCTTCATGCAGCCAGCATAACGTGGCGCGAAAGTGTCTTTTCCCTGGGAAAAACGCTTTCCAGCGCACACCGGTGGCAGTACCATCGCGCCTGCCCGACCGACCCCATAGACCGGCCCCACACACGAAGGCCGCGCACCGGTCGGCAGCGGTTCAACATCCGACGGAGAAATTCCCCATGGCAACTGCGAAGAAAGCTCCCGCGAAGAAGGCCGCGGCCAAGAAAGCCGCGCCGGCCAAGAAGGCCCCGGCGAAGAAGGCCGCTCCGGCCAAGAAGGCGGCCCCGGCCAAGAAGGCCGCCGCGAAGAAGGCCCCGGCCAAGAAGCGCACGCCGAACGCGTCGTTCATGAAGGCGATGACCCCGAGCGCCGCGCTGGCCGCCATCATCGGCGACAAGCCGCTGCCGCGCACCGAGGTGACCAAGAAGGTCTGGGAGTACATCAAGAAGAACAACCTCCAGGACAAGGTCAAGCGCACGATGATCAACGCCGACGCCAAGCTCAAGGCCGTCGTGGGCGTGTCGCCGATCTCGATGTTCGGCATGACCAAGGAGATCAGCAAGCACCTCAAGTGAGGCGCCTGCCGGTTTCTGTCCAAGGGCCCTTCGGGGCCCTTTTTCATGGCGTGCCCTTCGGGGCCCTCTCTCTCTGCCTGTCCGGCGCTGTTGCTCAGCCGCGCAGCAGCGGCTCCAGGAAGCGCCCGGTGTGGCTCTGCTCGCCGGCGGCCACCGCCTCGGGCGGGCCGGCCACCAGCAGGCGGCCGCCGCCGGCGCCGCCCTCGGGGCCCAGGTCCAGCAGCCAGTCGGCGGTCTTGATCACGTCCAGGTTGTGCTCGATCACGACCACCGTGTTGCCGGCGTCCACCAGCTGCTGCAGCACGCGCAGCAGCAGCTCCACGTCGTGGAAGTGCAGGCCGGTGGTGGGCTCGTCCAGGATGTACAGCGTGCGGCCGGTGTCGCGCTTGGAGAGCTCCAGCGCCAGCTTCACGCGCTGCGCCTCGCCGCCGCTCAAGGTGGTCGCCGCCTGGCCCAGCGTGATGTAGCCCAGGCCCACGTCCAGCAGCGTCTGCAGCCGCCGCGCCACCGCGGGCACGGCGTCGAAGAACGCGTGCGCATCCTCGACGGTGAGGCCGAGCACCTCATGGATGTTGCGGCCCTTGTACTGGATCTCCAGCGTCTCGCGGTTGTAGCGCCGGCCATGGCAGACGTCGCAGGGCACGTAGACGTCGGGCAGGAAGTGCATCTCGACCTTGATCACGCCATCGCCCTGGCAGGCCTCGCAGCGCCCGCCGCCGTTGCCGGCGCCGACGTTGAAGCTGAAGCGGCCGGCGCCATAGCCGCGCTCGCGCGCCGCCGGCACCTCGGCGAACAGCTCGCGGATCGGCGTGAACAGGCCGGTGTAGGTGGCCGGGTTGCTGCGCGGCGTGCGCCCGATCGGGCTCTGGTCGACGTTGATGACCTTGTCGAAGTGCTCCAGCCCGTCGATGCGCTCGTGCGGCGCCGGCTCGGCGGCGCTGCGGTACAGGCGCTTGGCCACCGCGGCGTACAAGGTGTCGTTGACCAGCGTGCTCTTGCCCGATCCCGAGACCCCGGTGACACAGGTGAGCAGGCCCACGGGGATGGCGGCATCGACGCCGCGCAGGTTGTTGCCGCGCGCGCCGACGATGCGCAGCCAGGCCTCGGGCGGCGGCGCTGCGCGCGGCGCGCGGCGCGGGATGCGCAGCCGGCGCGCGAGGTAGCCGCCGGTGAGTGAGTCGGGGTGCTCGGCCACCTGCTGCGGCGTGCCCTGCGCCACCACCTGGCCGCCATGCACCCCGGCGCCCGGGCCCATGTCCAGCACATGGTCGGCGGCCCAGATCATGTCCTCGTCGTGCTCGACGACCAGCACCGAGTTGCCCAGGTCGCGCAGCCGCTGCAGCGTGGCGATCAGGCGCTCGTTGTCGCGCTGGTGCAGGCCGATGCTGGGTTCGTCCAGCACGTACATCACGCCCGACAGCCCGCTGCCGATCTGGCTGGCCAGGCGGATGCGCTGGGCCTCGCCGCCGCTCAGGGTGTCGGCGCCGCGGTCCAGGCTGAGGTAGTTCAGGCCCACGTCGACCAGGAAGCGCAGCCGGGAGCGGATCTCGCGCAGGATCTTCTCGGCGATCTCGGCCTTGGCGCCGACCAGGCGCAGACGTTCCATCTCGGCCAGCGCATCGGCCAGCGTCAGCCGTTCGGCGGCGTAGATCGGCAGGCCCTTGCCCTGCACCTCGTCCTGCAGGAACACGTGGCGCGCCTCGCGCCGCAGCCGCGCGCCGCCACACTCGGGGCAGGGCCGCGCCGCCTGGTAACGCGACAGCTCCTCGCGCACCGCCGCCGAGTCGGTCTCGCGCAGCCGGCGCTCGAAGTTGGGCACCACGCCCTCGAACGGATGCTCGCGCTGGACCACCCGGCTGCGGCCCTTGGGGCCTTCGCTGCGGTACTCGAAGGGGATCGCCTCGTCGCCCGAGCCGTGCAGCACCACCTGGCGCGCGCGCTCGGGCAGGGTCTCGAAGGGCGCCTCGGGGTCGAAGCCGTAGTGCGCCGCCAGCGCCTCGACCATCGCCCAGGTGTACGGGTTGCGCCTGTCCCAGCCCTTGATGGCGCCGGCGGCCAGGCTCAGCGTCGGGAAGGCGGCCACGCGCTCGGGGTCTATGGCCGTGACCTGGCCCAGGCCGTCACAGGCCGGGCAGGCGCCCACCGGCGAGTTGAAGCTGAACAGGCGCGGCTCCAGCTCGGGCAGCGCGTAGCTGCACAGCGGACAGCCGAACTTGCTGCTGAACAGGTGCTCGGCGCCGCCGCCGGCGTCGACATCGTCGTCGCCGCCGGGCATCTCCCAGGCGATGGCGCGGCCGTCGGCCACGCGCAGCGCGGCCTCGAAGCTCTCGGCCAGGCGCTGGCGCAGCGCCGGGTCGGCGCGCACGCGCAGCCGGTCGACGACCACGTCGATGTCGTGCTTCTCGGTCTTCCTCAGCTTGGGCAGAGACTCGGCCTCGACCACCTGGCCCGGACGGCCGTCGCCGCCGATGCGGAAGCGCACGTAGCCGCGCGCGCGCATGTCCTCGAACAGTTCGGCGAATTCGCCCTTGCGGTCGCGCACCACCGGCGCCAGCACCATCAGCCGCGTGCCCTCGGGCAGCGCCAGCACGGCATCGACCATCTGCGCCACGCTGTGCGCCTGCAGCGGCAGCTCGTGCTCGGGGCAGTAGGGCGTGCCGGCGCGTGCGTACAGCAGGCGCAGGTAGTCGTGGATCTCGGTGACCGTGCCCACCGTGCTGCGCGGGTTGTGGCTGGTGGCCTTCTGCTCGATGCTGATCGCCGGGCTCAGGCCCTCGATCACGTCGACGTCGGGCTTGTCCATCAGCTGCAGGAACTGGCGCGCGTAGGCGCTGAGGCTCTCGACGTAGCGGCGCTGGCCCTCGGCGTACAGCGTGTCGAAGGCCAGGCTGCTCTTGCCCGAACCCGACAGCCCGGTGATGACGACCAGCGCGTGCTTGGGCAGGTCGACGTCGACGCCCTTCAGGTTGTGCGTGCGCGCGCCGCGCACGCGGATCTGGCGGGGTTCGTCGGGAGGGCTGGGGCTTCTCGCGGACATGGATTCGCGGGCATGGCGGGCGGCTGGGGCAACCGGTCATCATAGCCAGCCGCTCCGTCGCGGCCGCCCCCCCTGCTGGCGCCGGATCAGCCGGTGCGCAGCACGCGCAGGATCTCCTCGCCGTAGGCCTGCAGCTTCTTCGTGCCCACGCCGCTGATGCCGGCCAGCGCGTCCAGCGTGGCGGGCTGCTCACGCGCCATCTCGGCCAGCGTGGCATCGTGGAAGACGACGTAGGCCGGCACGTTGTGGGCGCGCGCCGCCTCGCCGCGCCAGGCCTTGAGCGCTTCGAAACGCGCCAGTGCCGCGGCATCCAGCGGCAGCGGCGGCGGCTTGGCGGCGCCGCCGCGGCCGCGCCGTTCGCCACGCACCCGTGCCGGCTTGTCGGCCTGTGGCCGCAGCCGCACCTCGACCTCGCCGCGCAGCACGGCACGCGCGCTGTCGGCCAGGGTCAGCGTCTGGTACTCGCCCTCCACCTGCACATGGCCCAGCGCGATGAGCTGGCGCAGCACGGCGCGCCACTGCGACTCACCGAGGTCGGCGCCGATGCCGAAGGTCGACAGGCGCTGGTGCCCGCGCTGCTGCACCTTGTCGGTGGCCTTGCCGCGCAGCACGTCGATCAGGTGCACCGCGCCGTAGCCGATGCCGCCATGCTGGTGGAAGCGGTAGATGCAGGACAGCGCCTTGCGCGCCGGCTCGGTGGCGTCCCAGGTGGCCGGCGGCGACAAGCAGTTGTCACAGTTCCCGCAGGGTTCACTGGCCTCGCCGAAGTAGCCCAGCAGCCGCACGCGGCGGCAGTCGTGGCTTTCGGCCAGGGTCAGCAGCGCGTCGAGCTTGGCGCGCTGCAGGCGCTTGAACTCCTCGCCGGCCTCGCTGTCGTCGATCATGCGGCGCTGGTTCACCACGTCCTGCAGGCCGTAGGCCATCCAGGCGTCGGCGGGCAGGCCGTCGCGGCCGGCGCGGCCGGTCTCCTGGTAGTAGCCCTCGATGTTCTTGGGCAGGTCCAGGTGGGCGACGAAGCGCACGTCGGGCTTGTCGATGCCCATGCCAAAAGCGATGGTGGCCACCATCACCAGCCCGTCCTCGCGCAGGAAACGGTCCTGGTGGCGGCGGCGCATATCGGCGTCCAGCCCGGCGTGGTAGGGCAGCGCGTCCACGCCCTGCGCGGCCAGCCAGGTGGCCGTCTCCTCGACCTTCTTGCGGCTCTGGCAGTAGACGATGCCGGCCTCGCCCTCGTGCTCGTCGTTGATGAAGCGCAGCAGCTGCGCGCGTGCGTCGGCCTTCTCGACGATGGCGTAGCGGATGTTCGGCCGGTCGAAGCTGGCGACGAAGCAGCGCGCCTGTTCCAGCTGCAGGCGCTGCACGATGTCGGCGCGGGTGTGCTCGTCGGCGGTGGCGGTCAGCGCCAGCCGCGGCACGCCGGCGTAGCGCTCGTGCAGCAGCGACAGGCCCAGGTACTCCTCGCGGAAGTCGTGGCCCCACTGGCTGACGCAATGCGCCTCGTCGATGGCGAACAGCGCCAGGTGGCCGCGCTCGTGCAGCGAGTCGAGCATGGCCAGGAAGCGCGGCGTCAGGATGCGCTCGGGCGCGGCGTACAGCAGCGTCAACCGGCCGGCGAGCAGCTCGCGCTCGATGCGCCGCGCCTCGTCGCCGTCCAGCGTGCTGTTCAGGAAGGCCGCCGCCACGCCCAGCTCGTCCAGCGCGCCCACCTGGTCCTGCATCAGCGCAATCAGCGGGCTGACCACCACCGTCACGCCATGGCCGCCGCGCTGGCGCACGATGGCCGGCACCTGGTAGCACAGGCTCTTGCCGCCGCCGGTGGGCATCAGCACCAGCGCGTCGCCGCCGGCCACCACGCGGTCGACCACCTCGCGCTGCAGGCCACGGAAGGCCGGGTAGCCGAAGACCTCCTGCAGCACCTGCAGCGGCAGGTCGCCGGCCGCGGCGGCGGCGGGGCGCGGACTCATCGTGGCAGGGGTGGTCTCGGCGTGGGGCGGCGCGTCGTGCAGCAGCGGGTCGGACAGCGGTGGGGGCATCGCCGGCGATGGTACGGCAGGGGCTGCGCCGGCCGGCGTGCGCCAACGCCGCGGCGGCCGCGACACCCACCACCGGGGGTGCGCGGCGCTGCCTGGGCGCCCCCCTTGGCGGGGGCGGTGGCGGCCCGGCCGGCGGCTATCATGGCCGCGGTGCGCTGCGCTCCCGCGGCCGTCGGCGCACCCCCGCACACGGCGCCCTGCGCCCCCCCGTTTCCCGTCCCGTTCCCAGGAGAGCCCGCCATGGCCTCGGTCAACAAAGTCATCCTCGTCGGCAACCTCGGCCGCGACCCCGAGGTGCGCTACGCGCCCAGCGGCGCGGCGATCTGCAACGTCACCATCGCCACCAGCCGCCAGTGGAAGGACAAGACCAGCGGTGAGCGCCAGGAAGAGACCGAGTGGCACCGCGTGGTCTTCTACGACCGCCTGGCCGAGATCGCCGGTGAATACCTGAAGAAGGGCCGCCCGGTCTATGTCGAGGGCCGGCTGAAGACGCGCAAGTGGACCGACAAGGACGGCGTCGACAAGTACACCACCGAGATCATTGCGCAGGAGATGCAGCTGCTGGGCGGCCGCGAAGGCGGTGGTGGCGGCGGCGGCTACGACGACGACGGTGGTGGCGCCCCGGCGCCGCGCGCCGCGCGCCCCGCTGCGCCGGCGCCACGCGCGCCGGCCGGCAAGCCGGCCGCGAAGTCCTCGTCGGGCTTCGACGACATGGACGACGACATCCCGTTCTAAGTCAGCCCCGCGCCGGCGGGCGGGGTGCCGCCGGGGCAGCTTGACCTGCCGCACTTGATACCTTGTGGGGTATACGCTAAGATACCCGCATGGGTATCAAGGCACTCCCCTTCCACACTCTCTCTGCAGGGGCCGCCAGCGGTCTGGCAGCGGGCTGCCGCCGCACGGCGCTGAGCCTGGCGCTGGCCGGCGCAGCGCTGCTGGCCGCTGGCCCGACGCGCGGCGCCGAGCCCGCCGCCACAGCCACGGTGCCCGTGCTGCAGGCGCAGCACGGCGATGCCGGCATGGGCCTGGCCATCAGCGGCAGCCTGCAGCCGCGCCGCCAGGCCACGCTCGGCGCCCAGGGTGCGGGCAGCGTGGTGGCGCTGGCGGTGAAGGCCGGCGACCGCGTCAAGGCCGGCCAGGTGCTGGCGCGCATCGACCCGCGCGACGCCGCCGCCGCGCTGATGCAGGGCGACGCCGCGCTGGCCCAGGCGCAGGCGCAGCAGCGCCTGGCGCAGACCCAGCTGGAGCGAAGCCGCGAGCTGCAACGCCAGGGCTTCGTCAGCAGCGCCGCGCTGGACACCGCCGAGCAGCAGGCCCAGGCCGCCCGCGCCGCCGTGTTGCAGGCCCAGGCCGCCCGCGCGCAGGCGGCGCTGGCGCGCGAGTTCACGCAGGTGGTGGCGCCCTTCGACGGCGTCGTCGCCGCCACCCACCTGGAAGCCGGTGACCTGGCGGCGCCGGGCCGCCCGGTGCTCACCCTCTACGCCCCGGGCGAGTTCCGCGCCGTCGTCCACCTGACGCCGGGACAGTCGGCGGCGGCGCGCGCCGCCAGGCGCACCGAGATCGAGCTGCCCGACGGCCGCCGTGTGCCGCCGACCCGGGTCCAGGCCCTGGCCAGCGCCGACCCGGTGTCGCAGACGGTCGAGTGGCGGCTGGACCTGGCCGACGCCGGCGCCGCGCTGCCGGGCCAGCAGCTGCGCGTGTTCTTCGACGGCGCGCCGGCGACCAAGGCGGCCGATGCCACGCTGTGGCTGCCCGAGGCGGCGCTGCTGCAGCGCGGCGAGCTGCAGGCCGTCTACGTGGCCCGCGACGGCCGCTTCGAGCTGCGCGCCGTGCGCACCGGCGCGCGCAGCGCCGGACGCGTCGAACTGCTGGCCGGCCTGCGCGAGGGCGAGTCCGTGGCCGCCGATGCGCTGCGCGCCGGCCTGGCCGGCGCGAAGCCCGCGGCCGCCGCCCGCTGATCGCCCGCGAGACGAGCGCCATGTCGCAGACCCCCGCCCCCCGCCTCGGCCTGGCCGGACGCCTCGCCGCCGCCTTCCAGGCCAGCGCGCTGACGCCGCTGCTGGCCGCGGTGGCGCTGCTGCTGGGTCTGTTCGCCACCGTCATCACGCCGCGCGAGGAAGAGCCCCAGATCGACGTGACCCTGGCCAGCGTGCTGATCCCCTGGCCCGGGGCATCGGCCGCGGAGGTGCAGAACCAGGTGGCGCTGCCGGCCGAGCGCGTGCTGTCGCAGATCGCCGGGCTGGAGCACACGCACAGCGTGTCGCGCCCCGGCGTGGCCCTGCTCACGCTGCAGTTCCAGGTGGGCGTGCCGCGCAGCGAGGCGCTGGTGCGCCTGCACGAGGTGCTGAATGCCAACCAGCACTGGTTGCCCCAGGGCCTCGGCGTGGGCACACCGGTGGTGCGGCCCAAGGGCGTCGCCGACGTGCCGGTGCTGGCGATCACGCTGTGGCAGCCGGGCGCCGACAGCGGCGAAGGCGCCGTGGCCCTGCAGCGCGTGGCGCGCGGGCTGGAGCTGGAGCTGCAGCGCGTGGACGGCGTGCGCGAGGTGCGCAGCATCGGCGCGCCGGGCCGCGCGGTGATGGTCACGCTGGACCCGCAGCGCCTGCGCGAGCGCGGCCTCACGCTGCCCGAGCTGCAGGCGCGCCTGGCCGCGGCCCAGGGCCAGGCCCAGGCGGGCGCGGTGCTGGACCGCGCCAGCGGCCTGGAGATGCGCGTCGACACCGGCCCCTGGGTGCGCGACGCCGCCGAGCTGGGCGAGATCGTGGTCGGCGTGCACCAGGGCCGCCCGGTCTACCTGCGCGAAGTGGCCCAGGTGCGCGACGGCACGCCGCTGCCGCAGCAACTCGTCTGGCACACCGAGGGCGCGGCGTCGCCGCTGGCGGCGCAGGCCGCATCGGCAGCGCTGGCCGACCCCGCCGGCCACCCGGCGCTGACGCTCACCGTGACCAAGAAGCCCGGCGAGAACGCCGTGGCCGTGGCCCAGGCCGCGCGCGATCGGCTCGACGCCGTGCGCAACCAGCTGATCCCGGCCGACGTGCAGCTGCGCGTCACGCGCGACTACGGCCAGACCGCCGCGGCCAAGGCCAACCAGCTGATGCAGAAGCTGGCCTTCGCCACCGGCTCGGTGATCCTGCTGGTGGGCCTGGCGCTGGGCCGGCGCGAGGCGGTGATCGTCGGCGTGGCCGTGCTGCTGACGCTGGCCGCCACGCTGTTCGCCAGCTGGGCCTGGGGCTTCACGCTGAACCGCGTCTCGCTGTTCGCGCTGATCTTCTCCATCGGCATCCTGGTCGACGACGCCATCGTGGTGGTCGAGAACATCCACCGCCACCAGCAGCTGCACCCGGGCCGACCGCTGCGCGGGATCATCCCGGCGGCGGTCGACGAGGTCGGCGGGCCGACCATCCTGGCCACGCTGACGGTGATCGCGGCGCTGCTGCCGATGGCCTTCGTCAGCGGGCTGATGGGCCCGTACATGAGCCCGATCCCGATCAACAGCAGCCTCGGCATGGCGCTGTCGCTGGCCATCGCCTTCACCGTCACGCCCTGGCTGGCGCTGAAGCTGATGAAGCCGCATGGTGCAACCGATGGCGACGCCCCTGCGGCGGAAGGCGGCGAACCCGCCCCCACCGGCCTGGGCGCCAGGCTGGGCAACTTCTTCGCCGCGCTGCTGCGCCCCTTCCTGCACAACGCGCACAGGCGCTGGGGCCTGCTGGCCGGCATCGCGGCGGCGATGGCGCTGTCGCTGGCGCTGGCCGCCGTGCCGCAGTCGCGCTTCGGGGTGGTGCTGAAGATGCTGCCCTTCGACAACAAGAGCGAGTTCGAGCTCGTCGTCGAGATGCCCACCGGCACGCCGCTGGAGGACACCGCCGCCGCGCTGCACGAGATGGCCGCGCTGCTGGCGCGTCAGCCCGAGGTGCGCGACCTGCAGGGCTACGCCGGCACCGCCGCGCCCATCACCTTCAACGGCCTGGTGCGCCAGTACGACCTGCGCGCCGACGCCACGCAGGGCGAGCTGCAGGTGAATCTGGTCGACGCCAAGCACCGCCGCGAGCAGAGCCACGCCATCGCGCAGCGCCTGCAGCCGCAGCTGCGCGCCATCGCGCAGCGCCATGGCGCGCGGCTGAAGCTGGTCGAGGTGCCGCCGGGCCCGCCGGTGCTCAGCCCGCTGGTGGCCGAGGTCTACGGCCCCGACGAGGCCGGCCGCCAGGCGATGGCGGCGCGGCTGGCCCTGGCCTTTGCCGCCACGCCCGACATCGTCGGCGTGGACCACACGGGGGTCGACGCCGCGCCGCGCACGGTGCTGCGCGTGCAGCGCCAGCGCGCCGGCGAGCTGGGCATCCCGGCCGCCACCGTGGCCGCCACGGTGCAGGCGGCGCTGTCGGGCGCAGTCGCCACCCACCTGCGCGATGGCGCCAGCCTTTACCCGGTGCCGGTGCGCCTGCAGCTGCCGCGCGACGCCCAGGTGGGGCTGGACGCGGTGCTGGCGCTGACGCTGCGCGCCGCCGACGGCCGGCTGGTGCCGCTGTCCGAGCTGGTGCGCGTGGAGCGCGGCCAGGTGGAGGCGCCGCTGTACACCAAGGACCTGCGCGGCGTCAGCTACGTGCTGGCCGACGTGGCCGCCGGCGGCGCCACGCCCGACTCGCCGCTGTACGGCCTGGCCGCGCTGCGCGGCCAGCTGCAGTCCGCCGTGCCCGCGGGCAGCGGCGCCGTCGACGAGTACTGGATCCGCGCCCCGCGCGAGCTGTTCGACCGCTACGCCGTGAAGTGGGACGGCGAGTGGCAGATCACCTACGAGACCTTCCGCGACATGGGCGCCGCCTACGCCGTGGGCCTGGTGCTGATCTACCTGCTGGTGGTGGCGCAGGCCAGCAGCGGCGGCGCCACGCGGCGCGCCGGCGACCCGGGCGCCAATCCCTACCTGACGCCGCTGGTGATCATGGCGCCGATCCCGCTCACCGTGATCGGCGTGATGCCGGGCCACGCGCTGCTGGGTGCGCCCTTCACCGCCACCAGCATGATCGGCATGATCGCGCTGGCCGGGATCATCGTGCGCAACTCGATCCTGCTGGTCGACTTCATCGAGCTGCAGGTGGCGCGCGGCATGGCGCTGCGCAGCGCCGTGCTGCAGTCGGCCGCGGTGCGCACGCAGCCCATCGTGCTGACGGCGCTGGCGGCGATGACCGGCGCGCTGTTCATCCTGGACGACCCCATCTTCAACGGCCTGGCGGTGTCGCTGCTGTTCGGCATCGCCGCGTCCACGCTGCTGACGCTGGTGGTGATCCCGCTGCTGTACTTCGTCGTCAACCGCCACCGCGACAGCGGTGGCGACGGCGACGGCCGCTCGCCGCCCCCCGCAGCCCCGGCGGCCGCGCCCGCCGGCATTCCCAAACCCTGACCCAGAACCCCCACCAAGGAGCCAACCCATGACCGTCGACCGCCTGATCCACATCTTCGCCGGCAGCTTCATCCTGATCTCGCTGGCGCTGGGCGTGCCCGCCAGCCCGCTGTTCGTCTCGGCCTGGTGGCTGGCCTTCACCGCCTTCGTCGGCGCCAACCTGCTGCAGTTCGGCTTCACCAACATCTGCCCGCTGGGCCTGATCCTGAAGAAGCTGGGGGTGCCCGAGCGCCATGCCGCGGGCACGCGCTGAGGCCTCGCCGCCACGGCGCGCGCAGACCAGGCCGCGCCGGCCGGCGGCAGACCGGTCCACAATCGGGCCGGTTTCTGCTTCCCCCACGCGGGACACCTGTGCCATGTCCGAACTCGCCGACGCCAAGACGCGCACCGACCTGCTCAACCGACTCAAGCGCGCCGAAGGCCAGCTGCGCGGCATCCAGCGCATGATCGAGGATGGCTCGCCCTGCCTCGACATCGCCACCCAGATGGCCGCCGTGCGCAAGGCGCTGGACAGCACCTACGTGCGCATGACGGTGTGCTTCATGGAGCAGGAACTGGGCGCGCGCCTGGGCGCCGAGGGCGAGCGCGGCGAGGCGCTGGGGCTGGTGCTGGAAGACGTGCAGTCGCTGCTGGCCAAGCTGCGCTGACGGCCAGCGGCTAGCATCGCGGCTCCGCCCCACCCAGGAGCCGCCCGATGAAGAACCTGCTGCCGTCCACCCTGCTGTGCGCTGCGCTGTGCGCGGCGCTGTTTGCCGCCGGCCCCGCCCAGGCCCAGGCGCGCAAGGACACGCTGGTGATGGCGATGACGCTGGAGCCGCCGGGCCTGGACCCGACCGCCGGCGCCGCCAGCGCGATCGCCGAGATCACGCTCTACAACATCTACGAGACGCTGACCAAGATCGGCAGCGACAGCCAGACCCGCCCGCTGCTGGCGCAGAGCTGGACCGTCTCGCCCGACCTGAAGACCTGGACCTTCAAGCTGCGCCGCGACGCCGCCTTCCACAACGGCGAGAAGCTCGACGCCAGCCACGTCAAGTTCAGCTTCGAGCGTGCCGTGGCCAAGGACAGCACGAACAAGGACAAGGCCACCTTCGCCAACATCGAGCGCATCGAGACGCCCGACCCGGGCACCGTGGTGCTGCAGCTGAAGAACGGCGACCCCGACCTGCTGTTCAAGCTGGGCCAGGCCACCGCCATCATCGTCGAGCCCAAGAGCGCCGCCACCAACGCCACCCAGCCGGTGGGCAGCGGCCCGTACCGGCTGGAGAGCTGGAACAAGGGCTCGGCCGTGGTGCTGGCGCGCTGGGACGGCTACCGCGACGTGAAGAACGTCGCGCTGCGCCGTGTCACCATGCGCTTCATCGCCGACCCGGCGGCGCAGGTGGCGGCGCTGCTGTCGGGCGACGTGGACCTGTTTCCGCGCGTGGCCGCGGCGCGCAGCCTGAAGCAGTTCGAGCAGAACAAGAAGTTCCAGGTGCTGGTGGGCGGCAGCCGCGCCAAGACCATCGTCGCCATCAACAACAAGCGCAAGCCGCTGGACGACGTGCGCGTGCGCCAGGCGATCGCCTCGGCGATCGACCGCAAGGCGGTGATCGAGGGCGCCGCCGACGGTTTCGGCGCGCCCATCGGCAGCTTCTACGTGCCCGGCGCGCCGGGCTACATCGACACCACCGGCATCAACGCCTACGACCCGGCGCGCGCCCGCGCGCTGCTGCACCAGGCCGGCATCACGCCGCCGCTGGAGCTGACGCTGAAGCTGCCGCCGCCGCCCTACGCGCGCCAGGGCGGCGAGGTCGTCGCGGCGATGCTGGCCAAGGTCGGCATCGTGGCCAAGATCGAGAACGTCGAGTGGGCGCAGTGGCTGTCGGCGGTCTACGGCCAGAAGGCCTATGACCTGACCATCATCAGCCACGTCGAGCCGCTGGACTTCGGCAACTTCGCCCGCCCGGGCTACTACTGGGGCTACGAGTCGGCCGAGTTCAACGCGCTGTGGGCCAGGATCCAGGCGACGATCAAGCCCGAGGAGCGCAACGCGCTGATGGCGCAGGCGCAGAAGCTGGTGGCCGAGCAGGCCGTGGCCGCCTACCTCTACCAGCCGACCTGGATCACGGTGGCCAATGCGCGCGTGCAAGGTGTCTGGAAGGACATGCCGCTGTTCGTCAACGACCTCTCGTCGCTGAAGTGGCAATGAGCGGCAGCATGAGCAGCACGACCGCCCTGCCCCCCATCGAGATCCAGCCGCGCGACCTGTCGGCCTACCGCGCCGGCAACACCGGCGTGCCCTACGTGCACCGCTTCGACTCGGGCCGGCCCGGGCCGGCGGTGCTGGTCAACGCGCTGACGCATGGCAACGAGTTCTGCGGCATGGTCGCCGCCTGCCACCTGCTGGACAGCGGCGTGCGGCCGCTGGCGGGCACGCTGACGGTGAGCTTCGCCAACGTCGCCGCCTACGAGAGCTTCGACCCGCTCAAGCCCTTCGACAGCCGGCAGATCACGCACAACCTCAACCGCATCTGGAGCGAGGCCTGGCTGGACGGGCCCGAGGACAGCGTCGAGTTGCGCCGCGCCCGCGAGCTGCGCCCGGTGGTGGCCGCCGCCGAGCACATCCTCGACATCCACAGCACCAGCGCCGACGTGTCGCCGTTCTGGGTCTACCCCGACCGCGCGAAGAACGCGGCGCTGGCGCGGGCACTGCCGCTGCCCGAGGTGCACCTGGTGATGCCGGCCGGCCTGGGCTCGGGCACGCCGCTGATCCAGCATGGCCGCCATGGCCGCGACGAGGCCGATGCGGGGGCCGCGCTGGTCGTCGAATGCGGCCAGCACTTCGCGCGCGCCACCGGCGAGCGCGCCATCGCCGTGACCATGGCCTTCCTGCGCCACCTCGGCGTGATCGCAGCCGAACCCGAGGCGCCGGCGCCGGCACGGCCGCGCCGCTTCGAGCTGCTGCGCACGCATGTGGTGAAGGACCAGGCCTTCCGCTTCACGCGGCCGCTGGTCGGCTTCGAGGTGTTCGCGCAGGGCGAGCTGATAGGCACCGACGGCGACGAGGCCATCGTCGCGCCCTGCGACGACTGCACCGTGTTCATGCCCACCCGCCAGCCCATCGTGGGACGCGAGGGCGTTTACCTGACGCGGCCGATGGCGGACTGAACAGGCGTCGATTCGCTGCGCTGAGTTCGTACGTGGCGCGCGCTGCGGCGCGGCAGGGGGCACCCGCCGGGGGCTTCGATGGAGCGGTCGGGCCCGCCGGGCCCGACTCCGCTGCGCTGCTCGGCCCTGGGGCGCGCCGCAGAACTCGCTTCGCTCACTGCGTTCGCTGCGCTCGAACAGCCGCGGCGAGTCAGTTCACGATGCGCGCTGCGCGCGCCGCCCCCGCGCCTGCGCTGCTCGCCGCTCCATAGGCGCCCCCAGCGGGCGCCCCCTGCCACGCCGCGTCGGGTGCATGCCACTCGCCGCACGCCACCGCTCGCGGCGCAGGGCCGGGCGGGTGGCCGGCGGCGCGCATCTGCGCAGCCGAGCATCGCAGGGCGAGCGGGCCGCGCGCCGAAGGCGCGCCACCTTTCTGACTCGTCGGGGGTGTCTGAGTCCGGCGAGCGCAGCGAGCAGGACGAGTTACCCGACGGGCCCGTTCGACCGAGAAGCGCAGGGCAGCCCTCGCGCAGCGAGGGCCCAGCAGCTAAGCGCCGCCGGCCACCCGCCCGGCCCTTCGCCGCGCGTGCGCCACCCCAAAGCGGCACGCAAGCGGCACGCGGCGACCGTGCCGAACGGCCGCGGCGTCAGTCGATCTTCGCCCCCGACACCTTCACCACATGCGCCCACTTCTTGGTCTCGGCCTCGATGAAGCGGGTGAACTCGGCCGGGCTGTTGCCGCTGGGGATCGCGCCCAGCTGGGCCATGCGCTCGCGCAGCGCCGGCGTGGCCAGGATCTTCGCCGTCTCCTGCTGCACGCGGCCGACGATGTCGGCCGGCGTGCCCGCCGGCGCCACCAGCCCGAACCAGCTGCTGGCCTCGAAGCCCTTCAGCGCCGCGCCGCCGGCCTCCTCCACCGTGGGCAGGTCGGGCAAGGCCGCCGAGCGCAGCGCGCTGGTCACCGCCAGCGCCTTGAGCTTGCCGCTGCGGATGTGCGGCAGCGCGCTGGGCAGGTTGTCGAACATCAGGTCCATGCTGCCGCCCATCAGGTCGATCAGCGCCGGGCCCGAGCCGCGGTAGGGGATGTGCAGCATGAAGGTGCCGGTCATGGTCTTGAACAGCTCGCCGGCCAGGTGGATGGAAGTGCCGTTGCCCGAGCTGGCCATGTTCAGCCGGCCCGGGTTGGCCTTGGCCACGCGGATCAGGTCGGCGACGCTGTTGATGCCATGCTTCTGCGCCGTGCCCGGGTTGAGCACCAGCACGTTGGGCACGCCGGCCACCAGCGTCACCGGCGCGAAGTCCTTGGCCGAGTCGTAGGGCATCTTGGGGTACAGCGACTGGTTGATCGCCTGCGTGCCCACGGTGCCCATCAGCAGCGTGTAGCCGTCGGCGGCGGCCTTGGCCACCTCGGCGGCGCCGGTGTTGCCGCCGGCGCCGGGCTTGTTGTCGATGACGAAGGGCTGGCCGAAGACCTTCTGCAGGTCGGGCGCGATGGCGCGGGCCAGGATGTCGGTGGTGCCGCCGGCAGCGAAGGGCACGACGATGCGCACCGGCTTGTTGGGCCAGGCGCCCTGGGCGTGCGCGGCCCAGGGCAGGGGGGCCAGGGCGGCGGCGGCGGTGGCCAGGAAGTGGCGGCGGTGCAGGCTCATGCGGTGTCTCCTTGGTGTGCAGGCCAGGGCCCGGGGCGCGACGACCGCCGCGCGCGGACCGATGCCCCGAGTGTGCACACAGTGCTGGGCAGCCGCAGCCGGGTCTGGCACTGAGCCCAAGCGTCACCAAAGCGACGCCGCAGAACGAAAGCGGCGCCCACCGGGGGCGCCGCCTTCGTGCCGGGCCGCCGCGCGCGGCGCGCCGTTCAAAGCTTGAGTTCCAGCCGCAGCTGCCAGTTGGTGTAGCTGGGGCCCCCGCTGCGCGAGGTCTCGCGCTGCGTCGCGCCGACGAACTCGGTGCTGCTCTCGTAGTCGCGCGGCGCCAGGTTGTTGGCCAGCAGGCGCAGGCCCACGCTGGGGCTGAAGGTCCACAGCCCGAAGACGTCGGCGACGAGCTTGCTGCCGACGCGGCTGGCGCGGTCCACCGCCGTCTGGCTGCGGTATCCGGGCACCCAGTTGAGGTTGCCGCCCAGCGTCAGCGGCGTGCCGCGCAGCCGGTAGTCGGCGCCGAGGTTGGCGGTGGCCGGGGCCTGGCTGTCGAGGCGGTTGTCGGGGCCGGGGATGCCCTCGACACGCGACTTGTACAGGCTGAGGTTGTGCTTGAGCTCGACGCGCGGCGCGTCGGCCAGCAGCTGGTCCAGCCGGTACTTGGCCTCCAGCTCGATGCCCACCGTGGTGGCGTCGCCGATGTTCTGCGGCCGCGACACCCAGCGCTGCACCGGGCTCCACGACACCGTCTCCAGCCGGGTGACGTTGCGCATCAGGTCGCTGATGCGGCGCACGAAGAGGTTGGCGCTGAGCACGCCGCCGCCTTCCAGGTAACGCTCGAAGGCCAGGTCGATGCCGCTGGCCAGCTCGGGCTGCAGGCCGGGGTTGCCGGCGCTGTCGGGGCTGGTGGGCTCGTTCGGGCCGGCCACCGGGTAGCGGCTGTTGATCGAGGGCCGGGCGATCAGCTGGCCCACCTGCGGCGAGCGGTAGCTGCGCGTCAGGCTCAGGCGCACCTGGTCGCGCTTCTTCGGGTCGGGCTTCCACAGCAGGTGCAGCAGCGGCGTGGCGACGCGGCTGATGTTCACCGGCCGCGTGCCGTCGCCCAGGTCGCCCTCGGTGCGTATGCCTTCCCAGCGCAGGCCGGCATGCAGCGCCCAGTTCGGGTTGAGCGCCCACTCGTCCTGCGCGTACAGCGCCAGCCGCGTCGAGCCGGCCTGCAGGTTGTCGCCGAAGTCGGCCAGCAGCGGCAGGCCGTTCTGCAGCGTGCGGCGGGTGTCGGTGCGGCGCACCGTCTCCAGCTCCATGCCGCTGACCACGCTGTGCTCGGACTGCTCGCCGCCCAGCGTCTGCGTCAGCTTGGCCGTGAGGTTCAGCGTGCGGTCGCGGGTGTCGCTGCTGTCGTCGATGCGGCGCAGCGCGCTGCTGCTGCCGTTGCGGAACTCCAGCCGCCGGCTGTCGCTGACCGAGCGCCACAGGTTGCCGTGGCCGCCCACCTCCAGCCGGCCCTCGCCGACGCGCTGCCGCCACTGGCCCATCAGCCGGGCCGAGGTGAAATGGCCGTCGCCGCTGCTGCTGCCGTGGTCGTACAGCGGCAGCCCCGCGGGCAGGGTCTGGGTCAGCGTGAAGCGGCGTTCGTTCTCGTTGCGGGCGTGGAACACGCTGGGCATCAGCACCAGCATGTCGCTGTTGTCCGACAGCCGCCACTGCAGCCGGCCGGTCATGTTCAGGCCCTGGCGGCGCTCCCGCACATCGGTGTGGCTGTTCTGCAGCCCGAGCAGCGTGCCGCCGCCCAGGTCCTCGTCGCGCTGTTCGCCGAAGCTCTCGCTGCGGCGCCGGTTGACGAAGGTGGCCGCCGACAGGTTGTAGGTCAGCGCCCCGGCGTGGTTGTTGTGGGTCCAGAACACGCCCGGCGAGACCTCGCCGTTCTCGACGCCGAAGCCGGTGCGCAGGTCGTTGAGCCGGCGCTGGAAGCCCTCGCGGGTGATGATGTTGATGGTGCCGGCGATGGCGCGCGCGCCGGTCTCGGCGGTGGGCGCACGCAGGATCTCGATGCGCTCGATCTGCTCGGGCGTCAGGCTCTCCAGGCTGAAGCCCGGCGGCACGCGCTGGCCGTCGATCAGCAGCTGGGTGAAACCGCCGCCCAGCCCGCGCATGCGCGGCGGTCCGCCGCGGCCCGGGGCGCCGGGCGTGCTGACGCCGGGCAGGCGGCGCAGCACCTCGCCGAGCGTGGCGTCGCCGAACTTGTCGATGTCCTCGCGGCCGATGACGATCTTGGCCGCCGTGCTCTTGCGGCGCTGGTCGGCGTCGTTCTCGCGGCTGCCGCTGACGTCGACGCGCTGGCCGGCCTCGGCCGCCGGCGGCACCGTGCGCGGGGCCGGCGCAGACGCGGCGGCGCCAGGCGCGGCGGCAGCCTGCGCGACGGCCTGCGCGGGCACCAGGACCGCCACGCAGACAGTGGCCAGCACCGCGCCCAGCGGGCGCCACACGGCAGTGCCAGGGGAGGGGTCGTCAGCGGCGGGCACGGCGCCCGCGCCACGGGCCGTGACGAGGCCCCGCGCACGCCTGCGGCGCGCGCGATCACGATCTGCTTGCATGCCGCGAATTGTGATCGGCGCCCGTCCGCGTTCCAGGCGCCACGGGCATCTTTGCCCAACTTCACGCAGGGACGCCGGGCTCCGCCGCGGCCACCGGCGCGGCCTCGGCCCCGCCCGGCAGCGTCTGCATCAACACGCGGCCGCTGGCGACGGCCGTCTCCAGGTCGCCCTCCAGCGCGCGCAGCGCCGCGGCGTCGGCGGCGTCGGCATGCAGCCAGCCCACCGCGCGGTCGCGGCCCTGGCCCTTGGCGCGGTACAGCGCCAGGTCGGCCAGGTTGATCGCGTGGTCCAGGGTCAGCGGCACGCGCTGCGGCAGCAGCGGGAAGTCGGCGTGGCCGATCGACACGGTGACGCGCAGCGTGCGCCCGCTGGCCACGGCCACCGGCGTGGCCCGCACCGCGTGCAGCAGGCGCTGCGCCAGCTCGGCGCTGCAGGCCGCGTCGTGGCCCGGCGCGGCGACCAGGAACTCCTCGCCGCCCCAGCGCACCACCAGGTCGCCCGGGCGCACGGCGGCGCTGAGCCGGCGCGCCACCTCCACCAGCACCAGGTCGCCGGTGCCATGGCCGTGGCCGTCGTTGACGGCCTTGAAGTGGTCGATGTCGACCAGCAGCAGCGCACCGACGAAGGGCGTGTCGGGGCCGTCGGCCTCGAGCCGCTCGTACAGGCCGCGGCGGTTGCACAGGCCGGTCAGCGCATCGCGCTGGCTCTGCTCGCGCAGGAAGCGCTGGTTGGTCTCGAGGCGGCGGTTGAGCCGGCGCACGCGGCCGTACAGCAGCGCCACCAGCGCCACCGCCAGCGCCAGCGCGATGGCGCCGCCCAGCCACAGCTTGCGCTCGGCGGCGCGGTTGGCCAGCAGCGCGCTCATCAGCGCGTTGTCGCGCTCGAGCTGCTCGAGCTGGCGCTGCTGCGCCTCGCGGCCGTAGCGCTGGCGCAGCTCGGCCAGCGCGCTGTCGCGGCTGGCGGCGGCCAGTTCCGCCGACAGCTTGCGCTCGCGGTGGTACAGCGCCAGCGCGCCACGCACGTCGCCGGCGGCGGCCAACGCATCGCCGAACTCCCGCAGTGCGCTGATCTGGGCCCAGGTCGCGCCGCTGGCGGCATAGGCGTCGAGCAGTTCGTCCAGCGTGCGCCGCGCGGCAGTCGCCTGGCCCTGGTGGATGCGCGCCAGGGTGGCGTTGTGCAGCAGCACGCGCTCGATGCGGCGGTCGCCCAGCGCACGCGCCTGCGGCAGCGCCTGCTCGGCGATGCGCAGCGCCTCGGCAGCCCGCCCGGCCTTGACCTCCAGGTCCGACAGGTTGGCCCACAGCATCAGCTCGACCTCGATGCTGCCGGCGGCGCGCGCCGCTGCCAGCCCTTCGGCGGCGATCCGCCGCGACTCCTCTGGCGCGCCGGCGAGCTGGTGGTGCAGCGCCTCGTGCATGCGCACGCGGGCCAGGGTGTTGCCGTCTCCGCTGCGCTGCGCCAGGGCCAGCGCCTGCGCCAGCTCGCCGCGCGCGTCCTCGCCACGCGTGCGCAGCGCCGCTGCCGCACGGGCGTGCGCCTCGCGCACCAGGTCACCATGGCTCCAGGCCAGCGTCGCCGCCTCCAGGGCGAGCTCGCGCGCCACCGGCTCGTGGCCGCGGCGGGCCTCGTGGCGCGTGGCCAGCATCAGTGCGCGCCAGCTGCTGCGGTGGTCGCAGCGTGGCAGCGCCGGGCAGTGCAGGCGGTAGACGGCCAGCGCCTCGCGGGTCGCGGCCACCACGGCCGTGCTGTCGTCGCGGTGGTCGGCCTGCACGGCACGCAGCAGCGCCGCATCGGCCTGGGTCAGCAGGTCATCGGCGTCACGCGCCATCGCGTTGAGCAGCACCGCCAGCTCGGTGTGGCGGCCGACGCCGGCCAGCACCTGGCCGCGTGCCAGGTCCAGCGTGCGCTGGCGCCATGGCTCGACACCGCCGGGCGCACGCTGGCGCGCCGCCTCCAGCCGCGCCAGCTCGGCCAGCGCCGCGTCGGGCTGCTCGCGCGCCGGCGCCAGCGCGCGGTCCAGCGCCGCCTGCCACTCGGGCAGGCCGCGCGGCGCAGCCTCGGCGCGCAGGCCCGCCACCGACGCCGTGGACGCGGCCAGCGCCAGCACCAGGCTCCGCAACCAGCACGGCAGCCGGCCCCGCAGGCCCGGCCACGGCCTCGTCGAGCGGCGGCTCATGCCGGCACCTCGGCTGCCGCTGCGGCCACTGCCGGCCCTTCGCAGCGCACCAGGTCCACGCGGCCGGCACGCCAGGCGGCCTCCAGCGGTCCGTCCAGCGGCCCACCGGGCAGCGCGCGCACGCCGCAGGCGCGGTTGCGTCCCTGCGACTTGGCCAGGTACATCGCCGCGTCGACCAGGTCCACCGCGGCGGCCCAGCGGTCGGTGTGGGCGCCATCGCCGGCCAGCGGGTAGCTGGCGAAGCCGATCGACGCGCTGACGGCGATGCGCCGCGCCGCGTGCGCCACCGGCGCGCCGGCCACCGCCTGCAGCAGCCGCTGCGCCAGCGCCTCGGCGCCGTCGGCGTCCAGCCCGGGCAGCAGCAGCAGGAATTCCTCGCCGCCCCAGCGCGCCACCAGGTCGACGTCGCGCACCGTGCTGCGCACGCGCTGCGCGATCTCGACCAGCACCGCGTCGCCGGCGGCATGGCCATGGCGGTCGTTGATGCGCTTGAAGTGGTCGATGTCCATCAGCAGCAGCGAGCCGGCGAAGGCCTCGCCATGCTCGCGGCGCATCACCGCGTGCACATGGCGGCGGTTGGCCAGGCCGGTGAGCGGGTCGCGCTCGCTGGCCACCTGCAGCTGGGCGTTGGTGCTGCTCAGCTCGGCGTTGCTGCGGCGCATGCGCGACAGCAGCAGGCCCACGGTGGCCAGCAGCAGCATGCCCACGGCCAGGCCCACGGCCCACAGGCGCTGCTGCAGGTCGTGGCCCAGCAGCTGCGCCTCCTGCAGGCTGTTGGCGGTCTGCAGCAGTGCCGTCTCGCGCTGGCGGCGCTCGGCGTCGAAGCCCTCCTGCAGCTCCAGCATCGCGTCCTGCTGGCGCTGGCGGAAGACCTCGTCGGACAGGCGGCGGTGCTCGCTGAGCGCGGCATAGGCCTGGCCCAGGTGCCCGCTGCGCTCCAGCGCCTGGCCGAGTTCGCCCAGGATGGTGGCGACCTGGGTCGTCGCGCCGGCGCGGCGCTCCAGCGCCAGCGACTGCTCGACCATCGCCACGCCCTGCTCGCGCTGGCCCAGGTGGATCATCGCCAGCCCGGCGTTGGTCAGCGCCACCGACTCGGCGGCGCGGTCACGGCTCTTGCGCGCCAGCGGCAGCGCCTGCTGGGCCAGGCCCAGCGCACGCGACGCATCGCCCTGGTAGAGGTAGTAGTCGGCCAGGTTGGCCAGCGCCAGCACCTGGCTGCGCAGCGCGCCGGCGCGGGCGGCCTGCTCGACCACCTCCTTCATCGCGGCCAGCTCCTCGGCCTTGCGCCCCATCGCGCCCAGCACCATGGCGTGCACGTTGAGCGCATTGCCGGTGGCCAGCGGGTCGCCGCTGCCGCGCGCCAGGCGCACCGCGGCCTCGGACTCGCGGAAGGCGGCCTCGGTCTGGCGCGCCAGCAGCAGCGTGTAGGCCAGCGCCGAGCGCCGCTCGGCCAGCCGCCAGGGGTTGCCCTTGGCGCCCTGCGCCTCGGCCAGGCGCACCGCCTCCTGGCCCAGGCGCAGCGCCTCGTCCAGGGTGCCGGTGGCCTCCTTCACCGCCGCGGCCACCTCCAGATAGGCCAGGTTGAGCCGGGGCGATGTGCCACTGGGCAGGTAGGTGGCCACTTCGGCCAGCAGCTTGTCGGCCCGCGACAGCGAACCATGCTGGCGCAGCCAGTCGGCGCGCAGGAGCCGGGCCGCGGCGGCGGCGCCGGGCAGGCCGGTGCCCGCGGCCAGCGCCTCCAGCTCGGCGATGTCGTTGTCCAGCGCCGGGGCCAGGCCCAGCCGCACATGCATCTGCCCGCGCAGCAGCAGGGCCAGCGTCTGCTCCCGGGGGCCCAGCCGCGGCAGCAGCGGCGCCAGCGCCGCCAGCGCATCCACGGGCCGGCCGCGCAGCGTCAGCTCGATCTGTTCCAGACGCTGCGCCGGCGCGGCCGCTGCCGCCGCCTCGGGGGCGGACGCCGCCCGGGGGGGGGCGGCCCAGGCCGGCGCCGACGCGCCAGCCGCCAGCAGCAGGGCCAGCAGCACGCGTGCACCCCGGCGCGTGCCCCGGGCACGCGCCAGGAACGGCCATGCAGAGAACGCCGGGCGGTCCATGCGCGCTACTTCGGCCGTCCGCGCGCGGTCTTGAGGCCGCGACGGCGGCGCCGGCCGCCGCCCGGCGTGACGACCTGGGCAGCCGCAGGCACCGGCTGGGCCGAGCCGGCTCAGCCCGCCTCGGCGGGGGCCTGGTCTTCGACGCGGTTGCGCCCGCCCGCCTTGGCGCGGTACAGCGCGGCGTCGGCACGGGCCAGCAGCGACTGGGCATCGTCGCCGCTGCGGTACTGGGCCACGCCCAGCGACACGGTGATGGCGCCGCCGCCCAGCGCCGGCGGGCGCAGGCGGGCCACCGCCTCGCGCAGCCGTTCGGCGCAGGCCCGCGCCTGGGCCAGGCTGTCGCCGGGCAGCAGCACCAGGAACTCCTCGCCACCGAAGCGGCCCACGGTGTCGACGCTGCGCAGTGCGCCGGCCATGCAGGCGGCCGCCTCGCGCAGCGCCGCGTCACCGGCACTGTGGCCCAGCCGGTCGTTGACGCGCTTGAAGTGGTCGATGTCGACCATCAGCACCGAGAACCCGCCACCCAGCCGATGGCTGCGCTCGAGCTCGCTGTGCAGCAGCGCGTCGAGCCGGCGCCGGTTGGCCAGGCCGGTCAGCGCATCCTGGGTGGCCAGCGCCGTGTTCTCCTCCAGCGCCGCGCGCAGCCGCGCACGCAGGCTGCTGATGAAGCCGGCGGCAAAGCTGAACCAGGCGCAGCTGGCGGCCACGACGATGCCGTTGATCAGCTCGACGCGGTTGTCCAGCAGGTCGCCGAAGCGCCACTGGCGGATCAGCTGCGCCAGCAGGTAGCTGCCCAGCACCCAGGCCGCCAGCCCGGCCATCTGCCGCGGCCGCAGGCGCAGCATGGCGAAGACGAACAGCACGCTGTAGAACGGCGCCGCGGCGAAGTGCAGGCGCGGCGCCAGCACCAGGATGGCGAACACCTGCAGCGCACCCACCGCCACCTGCAGCCCCGTCAGCGACGGGTCGGGGCGGCGCAGGTTCCAGCCGCTGCGCAGCAGCGCGTAGACGATGCCGCTGGCCAGCAGGAACAGGGCCATCACCAACACCCACTCGCCCCAGCCCATCAGGCCCAGCGCCGCGGCCAGCGCCAGGATGGCCGAGCCCAGGCCATAGGTGGCCAAGGCCATTGCGAAGCGGCGCAGGCGCAGCCGCTGCTGGCGCTGCTGGGTCTCCTGCGGGTCGGTCATGCCTGGGTGTGCGGCAGCCCTGTTCGGCAAAGTGTGCCCTTGCCGCGCGGCATCGTCATCCCCGGGGCGGCCCGCGCCGCGGGGACGGCTTCAGGCCGTTGCAGCCTGGTAGCCGCGCGGCACCGCCGCCAGCAGCCGCTGCGTGTAGGCCTGCTTGGGCGCGGCCAGGATCTGCTCGGCGCTGGCCTGCTCGACGACCACGCCGTCCTTCATCACCAGCACCTCGTCGCTGATGAAGCGCACCACCGCCAGGTCGTGGCTGATGAAGACATAGGCCAGGCCCAGGTCGTCCTGCAGGTCCTTCAGCAGGTTGAGCACCTGCGCCTGCACCGAGACGTCCAGCGCCGAGACGGCCTCGTCCAGCACCAGCACCTCGGGGTTGAGCGTGAGGCAGCGCGCGATGGCGATGCGCTGGCGCTGGCCGCCCGAGAACTCGTGCGGGTACTTGCCGAAGGCGCGCCCGTCCAGGCCGACCTTCTCGAGCAGCGCGCGGGCACGCTGCTCGCGCTCGGCGGTGCTGCCGCCCAGGCCGTGAATGGTCATCGGCTCGATCAGGGTCTGGCCGATGGTGAAGCGCGGGTTCAGGCTGGCGTAGGGGTTCTGGAAGACGATCTGGATGCGCCGGCGCATCACCTGGCGCTCGGCCTGCGACAGCTGCAGCAGGTTGCGGCCGTCGAAGATCACCTCGCCGGCGGTGGGCTCGTGCAGGCGCAGCAGCGTCAGGCCCATGGTCGTCTTGCCGGAGCCCGACTCGCCGACCACGCCCAGCGTGTGCCCCTTGCGCAGCTGGAAGTTGACGTCCTGCACCGCCTTGAACTCGCGCTTGCCGAACAGGCCCTGGCGCAGCCAGAAGCTCTTGGCCAGCGAGCGCACCTCCAGCACCACCGGCGCCGCCGGGTCCTTGGCCTTGGTCTCGAGGCGGGCCGCGCCGGCCTCGCCGCGCGCCAACGCCATGTGGTCGTCGATGACCATCAGCCGCGGCGGGTTGTGCGCCAGCGTCGGGCGGCAGGCCAGCAAGGCCTTGGTGTAGTCGTCCTGCGGCGCCTCGAAGATGGCCTTCACCGGGCCCTGCTCGCGGATCATGCCCTCGCGCATCACCACCACGTGGCGGGCGATCTCGCCGACCAGCCCGAGGTCGTGGCTGATGAACAGCACGCTCATGCGGTGGCGTTCCTGCAGCTTGGCCAGCAGCTCGATGATCTGGCGCTGGATGGTCACGTCCAGCGCCGTGGTCGGCTCGTCGGCGATGAGCAGGCGCGGCTCGCAGGCCAGCGCCATCGCGATCATCACGCGCTGCTGCTGGCCGCCCGACATCTCGTGCGGGTAGGTCTTGAGCCGCCGCGCCGGGTCGGGGATGCCGACCTCGCCCAGCAGTTCCTCGGCGCGCGCCCAGGCCTGGCGGCGGGTCAGCCCCAGGTGCTTCATCAGCGGCTCGCACAGCTGCTGGCCGACGCTGAACACCGGGTTCAGCGACTGCATCGGGTCCTGGAACACGCAGGCGATGTCCTTGCCGCGCAGCGCCTGCAGCTCGGGCAGCGACGCCTGCAGCAGGTCGCGCGGCTGGCCGTCCTTGGCGTACAGGATGCGGCCCTGGCGCACCGCGTTGTCGGGCAGCAGGTTGAGCACCGACATCGCGGTGACGCTCTTGCCCGAGCCCGACTCGCCGACCAGCGCCACGGTGCTGTTCTCGGCGATGTCGAAGCTGACGCCGCGGCCGTCGCGGCCCACGGCGGCGGCCAGCCGGCCCTGGCCCATGCGGAAGCTGACCGACAGGTCTTGGATGGATAGCAGCATCTTCGTGCCCTTACTCGAGTCCACGCAGCTTGGGGTCGAGCGCATCACGCAGCGCGTCGGCCATCAGCGAGAAGGCGGTGACGAACACCGCCATGAAGGCGGTGGCGGCGACCAGCTGCCACCAGTGGCCCAGGATCAGCTCGCTCTGTGCCTCGGCCAGCATGGTGCCCCAGCTGACCTGGTCGACGCGCACCCCCAGGCCCAGGTAGGACAGGATCACCTCGGCCTTGATGAAGCCGACCACCAGCAGCGACTGGCGCACCAGGATCACGTGGCTGACGTTGGGCAGGATGTGGCGGAACATCCGGCTCATCGTGGTCGCGCCTATGGCCTCGGCGCTGCGCACGTACTCGCGGCTGCGGTGCTTGATGAACTCGGCGCGCACCTGGCGGTACATGCCGGTCCAGCCCGTCAGCGCCAGGATGATCACCACGCTCTGCACGCCGCGGCCGACCACCGCGGCGAAGGCGAAGATCAGCAGGATGTTGGGGATGCTCTCGAAGACGTTGTAGACCCACTCGAGGAAGTCGCCCACCTTGCCGCCGAAGAAGCCACCGAAGGCGCCCAGCGCCGTGCCCAGCACGGTGGCCGCCAGCGCCGCGGCCAGGCCGACGAAGACCGAGATCTCGGTGCCCTTCACCGCCTTGGCCAGCACGTCGCGGCCCAGGCGGTCGCCGCCGAAGGGCAGGGTCTCGGCCTTCACCGTCTCGGTGGTCTTGAACTGCTTGGCGCGCTCGGCCCATTCGGCGTACCTGGGCGCCAGCGGGTCGATGTCGCTGAGGTCGACGTTGGGGCCCTTGGGCGCCTCGATGGCGCCGCTGGCCACCGGCGCCGCCGGGCCCATGAAGACCGGCGGCGCATTGGGCACGCCGACCTCGTTCTGCCAGCCCTTGGCCACCAGGCCCAGCGCCGACAGCACGATCAGCAGCAGGAAGGCGGCGACGACGATCAGCGACCACAGGCCGACGCGGTCGGACTTGAAGCGCCGCCATGCGGCGTGCCAGACGCCTTCGCTCTTCTGGCTCGCGTCGTCGAGCGAGCCCTGCACGGGGAGGACGGCGCTCATGCCGACCTCCGCTGGGCCGCACCGAGGAGGTCGGCAGCCCCAAGGGCCACGAAGGGGCCCGCTTGCGTGCCCTGGGGTACCGAACGAAGGTGAGGTCGGCGGCTCATTTCAGCACCACCCGGGGGTCAACGGCCTTGTAGGCCAGGTCGGTGAGCAGGTTGATGAACATGGTCAGCACGGCCAGGTAGATGGTCACCGCCTGGATCACCGGGAAGTCGCTGCGGTTCACCGCCAGCAGCACCTCGCGGCCCAGGCCGGGGATCGAGAAGAAGACCTCGATCAGGAAGCTGCCGACGAAGATGCCGGGCAGCAGCAGGCCGATGTTGGTCAGGATGGGGATCAGCGCGTTGCGCAGCACATGGCGGAACAGCACCACGCGCTCGGTCATGCCCTTGGCGCGCGCGGTGCGCACGTAGTCCTGGCCCAGCTCGTCGAGCAGGAAGGTGCGATACAGCCGCGTCTGCGGCGCCACGCCCACCATCACCGCCAGCAGCACCGGCAGCGGCGCGTAGGTCAGCAGGTTCTTCCAGAAGTCGTCGCTCCAGCCCTGCACCGGGAACCAGCCCAGCTGGAAGCCGAACAGGTACTGGCCGAAGATGATGTAGACGAGGAAGCTGATCGACAGCGCCACCGTGGTGATGACCATCATCAGCCGGTCGCTCAGCGAGCCGCGGCGGTAGGCCACCCACATCGCGATGGGCAGCGCCAGCACCACGTCCAGCACCAGGATGGGCACCATCACCGTCAGCGTCGCCGGCAGCCGGGTGGCGAACAGGTTGCTCACCGCCTCGTTGGTGGCCCAGCTCTTGCCCCAGTCGAAGGTGACGATCTGCTTGACGAAGATCCACAGCTGCACCCAGACCGGCTGGTCCAGGCCCAGCTCCTGGCGGATCGACTCGATCTGCTCCTTGCTCGCGTTGAGGCCGCCCAGCACCTCGGCCGGGTCGCCGCCGAAGTACTTGAAGAGGAAGAACACCAGCAGCACGACCCCGGCAAGCGTGGGGACCATCTGCCACAGGCGGCGTATCAGGTAGGCGGCCATGGGGCGCAGCTCCGATGCCCCCGGGCTTGTGGCAGGGGGCCGTTTTTGGGATGCGGGAGTGTAGTGGCGCAGCGCCCCTGCCGCCGGCGGGGTTTCCCACTGGGCCGCGGGGGCGTTGCGGCCCCGGGCGCAAACCCGGGCCGCGGGGCGGCGCGTCTGGGCCTAGACTGCGCGCCTTTCGTGACCGCTGCCCGCGGCAGGCGCCGCCGGCGCCCCGCGCGCGCCGCCGCCCGGCCGCCGCTTCGCATGCCCACCCCGCCCACCGTCACGCCCCGCCGCAGCCCCTGGCCGGCAGCCCGCCGCCTGCTGGCCGCGCTGGCCGTCGTGGCCACAGCTGGCGCCGGCGGGCCTGCCGCCGCGACCGGCGCGGCCGGCGCGGCCTCGGCGCCGCCTGCCGCCGCCACCCCCGGAGCCCGGGCCGGCGTGCTGCGCCTGGGGGTGGTCGGGCGCGAGAACAACTTCGATCCGGCACAGACCTCCGACACCGTCAGCGCCGCACTGGTGGGCAGCCTGTTCGACGCACCGCTGACCTACGACCAGCTGGGCGCGCCGACCACGCTCAAGCCCAACACCGCCGCGGCCCTGCCCGAGGTGCTCGACGGCCACCGCCGCTTCGTCTTCACCATCCGGCCCGGCATCTTCTTCGCCGAGCACCCGGCCTTCGGCGGCCGGCCGCGCGAGCTGGTGGCCGCCGACTACGTCTACGCGATCAAGCGCTACTACGACCCGGCCACGCGCAGCCCGGTGCTGTTCCATTACGAGGGCGCCGGGCTGCTGGGCCTGTCGGAGCTGCGCCAGCGGGCAATCCGCGACAAGACGCCCTTTGACTACGACGCGCCGGTGGACGGCGCCCGCGTGCTCGACCGCTACCGCTTCGAGCTGCGCGTGGCGCGCCCGGCGCCGCGGCTGCTGTACGTGCTGGCCAGCCCCTCGCTGGCCGGCGCGGTGGCGCGCGAGGTCGTCGCGCACCACCAGGGCGACATCGGCGCGCACCCGGTGGGCACCGGCCCGTACCGGCTGGGCAAGTGGGTGCGCGGCACGCTGGTGGTGCTGCAGCGCAACCCCGCCTACCACCGCTTCCACGACGAGCACCCCCTGGCGGGCGACGAGGCCGGTCGGCGCATTGCCGAGCGCTTCCGCGGCCGCCGGCTGCCGCTGAACGAACGCGTCGAGATCCGCTTCATCGAGGAGGCACAGCCGCGCTGGCTGGCCTTTCTCAACGGCGAGATCGACATGGTGGCGGTGCCGCCGGAATTCGCACCGCAGGCCGCGCCCAACGGGCGGCTGGCACCCTTCCTGGCCAAGCGCGGCGTCGCGCTGCACCAGCAGGTGTCGCCGACCACCTTCTACACGATGTTCAACCTGGAACACCCGGTGCTGGGCGGTCTGGCCCCGCACCAGGTGGCGCTGCGCCGCGCCATCGCGCTGGCCTACGACGCGCAGCGCGAGATCGCGCTGGTGCGCCGCGGCCAGGCGACGCTGCCGCAGTCGGTGCTGCCGCCCGGCGTCAGCGGCTACGACCCCGGCTTCCGCAGCGAGATGGGCGAGCACGACCTGGCGCGCGCCAAGGCCTTGCTCGACCTGTACGGCTACGCCGACCGCGACGGCGACGGCTGGCGCGAGACGCCCGACGGCAGCCCGCTGCGCATCGAGTACTCCGGCGAGCCGACCCAGGCCTCGCGCAACCTGCAGGGCCTGTGGCAGAAGGCCTTCGCCGCGCTGGGCCTGCGCAGCGAGTTCCGCGTCGCCCAGTGGCAGGAGAACATCAAGGCCAGCCGCACCGGCCGGCTGATGATGTGGGGCACCGGCTGGGCCGCCGCCACGCCCGACGGCAGCTACTTCACCGATGTGCTCTACGGCCCCAGCAAGGGCCAGGCCAACCGTTCGCGCATCGACCTGCCCGAACTCAACGCGCTGCACGAGCGCCAGCGCGTGCTGCCCGACGGCCCCGAGCGCGACGCGCTGATCCGCGAGATGCTGCGCCTGTCGGTGGCCTACATGCCCTACAAGGGCACCGCCCACCCGCTGGACAGCTGGGTCACCCACCCGCAGGTGCAGGGCTACCGCCCGCACCCTTACATTCGCGACTACTGGCGCTACCTCGCCGTCGAACCCGCCGCGCCGGCACACTGAACCCCGGTGTGCCGGCCGGGTCCCACCCCAGCGCCCGACCAGGCGCCGACCTCTCCAAGCCCTACCCGGTGCCGATCTCCCGCAAGGCCCAGCCATGAAGCTCTTCCCAACCCTGTCCCGCCGGCCGCTGCTGCTGCTGGCCGCCGCGCTGCTGGCGCTGCCGCTGCACAGCCCGTCCGCCCACGCCGCCGACGGCCCGCGCACGCTGCGCTACGCCTTCCCCATCGCCGAGACCAACTTCGACCCGGCACAGATCAGCGACCTGTACTCGCGCACCGTGGCCGCCGGCCTGTTCGACGCGCCGCTGGAGTTCGCCTTCATGGCCAAGCCGGTGAAGATGCGGCCCAACACCGCCGCGGCGATGCCCGAGGTCTCGGCCGACTTCAAGACCTTCACCTTCCGCATCAAGCCCGGCATCCACTTCGCCGACGACCCGGCCTTCAAGGGCGCCAAGCGCGAGCTGGTGGCCGAGGACTATGTCTACTCGATCAAGCGCCACTACGACCCGCGCTGGAAGAGCCCCAACCTCTACATCCTGGAGAACGCCAAGATCCTGGGGCTGAGCGAGCTGCGCAAGAAGCTGATCGCCGAGAAGAAGCCCTTCGACTACGACACCCCGGTGGAGGGCATCCGCGCGCTGGACCGCTACACCTTCCAGATCAAGCTGGGCGAAGCCACGCCGCGCTTCCTCTACAACTTCACCGACGGCAGCTTCACCGGCGCGCTGGCGCGCGAGGTGGTCGAGTTCTACGGCGACAAGATCGGCGAGCACCCGGTGGGCACCGGGCCCTTCGTGCTGGCGCAGTGGAAGCGCAGCTCGCGCATGGTGCTGGAGCGCAACAAGAACTACCGCGAGGTGCTCTACGACGAGGAGCCGCCGGCCGGCGACGAGCGTCTGCAGGCCATCGCGGCCAAGCTCAAGGGGCGCAAGCTGCCGCTGGTCGACCGCGTGCAGATCTCGGTCATCGAGGAGACCCAGCCGCGCTGGCTGAGCTTCCTCAACGAGGAGCAGGACGTGATCGAGAACGTGCCGGCCGAGTTCGCCTCGGTGGCCTTCCCGAACAACAAGCTGGCGCCCAACCTGGCCAAGAAGGGCATCACCATGGTGCGCTACCCGCGCGCCGACGTGGCGGTGTCCTACTTCGGCATGGAGAACCCGGTGGTGGGCGGCTACGAGCCGCACAAGGTGGCGCTGCGCCGCGCCATCGCGATGGCCGTCGACGTCGACAGCGAGATCCGGCTGGTGCGCCGCAACCAGGCGGTGCCGGCCCAGGGCCCGATCTCGCCCGGCACCTTCGGCCACGACCCCGGCTTCAGGAGCGAGATGAGCAGCTTCGACCGCGCCCGCGCCAAGGCCCTGCTCGACCTCTATGGCTACGTCGACAAGGACGGCGACGGCTGGCGCGAGCAGCCCGACGGCAAGCCGCTGGTGCTGGAGTACGCCACCCAGCCCGACCAGCTCAGCCGCCAGCTCATCGAGCAGTGGCAGAAGAACCTGAAGGCGGTCGGCATCAAGGTCGAGTTCAAGACCGCCAAGTGGCCCGAGAACCTGAAGAGCTCGCGCGCCGGCAAGCTGATGATGTGGGGCGTGGGCTGGAGCGCCGGCGCCCCCGACGGCGACACCTTCCTGGCGCTGGGCTACGGCCCGAACAAGGGCGGCGCCAACCACGCCCGCTTCGACCTGCCGGCCTACAACAAGCTCTACGAAGCGCAGCGCGTGCTGCCCGACGGCCCCGAGCGCCAGGCCATCATGACCGAGGCGCAGAAGCTGTTCGTCGCCTACATGCCCTACAAGGTGCATGTGCACCGCGTCTGGACCGACCTGGCCCAGCCCTGGGTGGTGGGCTACGCGCGCAACGTCTTCGTGCGCGAGTTCTGGAAGTACGTCGACATCGACGCCGCCGAGCTGGCCCGCCGCGGCGTCGGCTCGCACTGAGCAGCACGAGGGCGCCCCGGTGAGCCTGCGCCGCCGCGACACGCTGGCGCTGGGTGCCGGGCTGCCGCTGGCGGCGCTGGCCCAGGCCGCGCCGGGGCCGGCCGGGCCGAACGGGACGCCGCGCAAGACGCTGCGCTACGCCTTCCCGGTGGCCGAGACGGGCTTCGACCCGGCGCAGCTGTCCGACGTCTACTCGCGCACCGTCATCGGCCACATCTTCGAGGCCCTGGTGGCCTACGACCCGATCGCGCGGCCGGCGCGGCTGCGCCCGCTGACCGCCGCCGAGATGCCGCTGGCCAGCGACGGCTGGCGCACCTGGACCGTGCGCATCCGCCCCGGCATCCTGTTCGCCGACGACCCCGTCTTCCAGGGCCGGCCGCGCGAGCTGGTGGCCGAGGACTATGTCTACAGCTACAAGCGGCTGGCCGACCCGGCCACCAAGAGCCCGGTCTGGGGCACGGTCGAGCAGTACGGCCTGCTCGGCCTGGGCGCGCTGCGCCGCGAGGCGATCCAGCACAAGAAGCCCTTCGACTACGACCGCCCCATCGAGGGCCTGCGCGCGCTGGACCGCTACACGCTGCAGTTCCGCCTGGCCGAGCCGGCGCCGCGCTTCGTCGCGGCGATGCTGGCCGGCAACGGCATCTTCGGCGCGGTGGCGCGCGAGGTCGTCGAGCACCACGGCGCCAAGATCAGCGAGCACCCGGTGGGCACCGGGCCGTTCCGGCTGGTGCAGTGGCGGCGCAGCTCCTTCATCGCGCTGGAGCGCAACCCGGGCTTCCGCGAGATGTTCTACGACGCCGAGCCCGAGCCCGACGACGCCGAGGGCCAGGCCATCCTGGCGCGGCTCAAGGGCCGGCGCATCCCCATGCTGGATCGCGTCGAGGTCGCGATCATCGAGGAGCAGCAGCCGCGCTGGCTGAGCTTCCTGCAGCGCGGTGCCGACCTGATGGACCTGCTGCCGGCCGAGTTCGTCGACCAGGCCACGCCCGGCGGGCAGCTGGCGCCCAACCTGGCCAAGCAGGGCATACAGGCGCGGCGCATGCTGCGCGCCGACCTGGTGATGACGGTCTACAACATGGACGACCCGCTGGTCGGCGGCTACACGCCCGAGAAGGTGGCGCTGCGCCGGGCGATCAACCTGGCGGTGGACCTGGAGCGCGAGATCCGCCTGGTGCGCCGCGGCCAGATGGTGCCGGCGCAGTCGCCGCTGATCCCGCACACCGGCGCCTACGACCCGGCGTACAAGGGCGAGAACAGCGAGTACAGCGTGGCCCGCGCCCGCGCGCTGCTCGACCTGTACGGCTACCTCGACCGCGACGGCGACGGCTGGCGCGAGCTGCCCGACGGCAGACCGCTGGTGCTGCTGAAGAACACCGAGCCCGAGCAGCTCTCGCGCCAGCTCGACGAGCAGTGGCGGCGCAACCTGGCGGCCATAGGCCTGAAGGTCGAGTTCAGGACCGCCAAGTGGCCCGAGAACCTGAAGGCGGCGCGCAACGGCAAGTTCATGATCTGGGGCGTGGGCAGCACCGCCGGCTCGCCCGACAGCATCGGCATCCTGCAGCGCTTCTACGGCCCGCAGGTGGGCGGCCAGAACCTGTCGCGCTTCAAGCTGGCGGCGTTCGACAAGCTGTTCGAGCGGCTGCTGGTGATGCCCGACGGCCCCGAGCGGCTGCAGGGTTTCCGCCTGGCGCAGCGCCTGGCCACCGCCTACGCGCCCTACAAGCTGCATGGCCACCGCATCGCCACCGACCTGGCGCAGCCCTGGCTGCTGGGCTACCGCCGTCCGGTGTTCTGGCAGAACTTCTGGGAGTCGGTGGACATCGACGGCGCACTGCGCCCGCCACCTACGCACTGACCCGCCGGCGCGCCACGATGAAACGACGCCACCTGCTGACCGGCAGCGCGGCCCTGGCCGCACCGGCACTGGCCGCCGCGCGTGCCGGCGCGGCCGGCGGCAAGACCCTGCACCTGGCCTTCCCCGCGCCCGAGACCCGGCTGGACCCGGTGCAGACCAACTCCGACGGCAACACCAACGACCTGCTGGCGCAGATCTTCGAGGCGCCGCTGGCCTACGACTACCTGGCGCGCCCGGCGCGGCTGCTGCCCAACACCGCCGTGGCGCTGCCCGAGGTGTCGGCCGACGGACGCCGCTTCACCATCACGCTGCGCCCCGGCATCCTGTTCGCCGACGACCCCGCCTTCAAGGGCCGGCCGCGCGAGCTGGTGGCGGCCGACTACGTCTACGCCATCAAGCGCTTCTACGACCCGCGGTACAACTCCTCCGACCTCTACCTCTACGAATCGCTGAAGCTGCCCGGCCTGAGCGAGCTGCGCCGCAGGGCCATCGCCACGCGCCGGCCCTTCGACTACGACACGCCGGTGGAGGGCATCCGCGCGCTGGACCGCTACAGCTTCCAGGTGCTGCTGGGCGAGCCCGACCCGCGCTTCATCCACCGCCTGGCCGACCCGGTGACCTTCGGCGCCGTGGCGCGCGAGGTGGTCGAGTTCTATGGCGACGCCATCGCCGAGCACCCGGTGGGCACCGGCGCCTACAAGCTCGGCTTCTGGCGGCGCAGCTCGCGGCTGGAACTGGTGCGCTCGCCGCAGTGGCGCGGCGGCAGCTACCAGGGCCAGCCCGCCGACGACCCCGAGGCGCAGGCCGCCGCCGCGCACCTGCGCGGCAAGGCGCTGCCGCTGGCCGACCGCGTGGTGGTCGACGTGATCGAGGAGTCGCAGCCGATGTGGCTGGCCTTCGTCGACGGCACGCTGAACTGGCTGCGCGTGCCGCTGGACCTGCGCAGCCTGGCCGCGCCCGGTGGCCGGCTGGCGCCCTACCTGGCCCAGCGCGGCGTGCAGCTGCACCGCCACCTGCGCCCCGACATCCTGATGAACTTCTTCTTCATGGAGGACCCGGTGGTCGGCGGCTACACGCCGGACAAGGTGGCGCTGCGCCGCGCCATCGCGCTGGCCTTCGACGGCGACGCGCTGCTGCGCGACCTGATGGGCGGCCATGGCCTGCGCGCGCAGTCGACCATCCCGCCGCACACCTCGGGCTACGACCCGGCCTACAAGAGCGAGATGAGCGAGCACGACCCGGCGCGGGCCCAGGCCCTGCTGGACCTGTACGGCTACGTCGACCGCGACGGCGACGGCTGGCGCGAGGGCCCCGACGGCAAGCCGCTGGTGCTGCGCATGGCCAGCACCGCCAACCAGCTGGACCGGCGGCGCAACGAGATCTGGCACCGTTCGATGAGCCGCGTCGGGCTGCGCATGCGCTTCGAGGTCTCGAGCTGGCCCGAGCTGCTGCAGAAGAGCCGCGCAGGCACGCTGCAGATGTGGGGCTACCAGTGGGCCGGCTCCTCGCCCGACGGCGGCTTCTTCCTGGGCATCGCCTACGGCCCCAACGCCGGCGAGAGCAACGACCCGCGCTTCCAGCTGCCAGCCTTCGACCGCCTGTTCGAGCGCCAGCGCGCGCTGCCCGACGGCCCCGAGCGCGAGGCCGTGATGCGCCGCGCCAAGGACCTGCTGGTGGCCTACATGCCGTACAAGGTGCACGCCCACAACGTGCTGCTCGACGTGGTGCAGCCCTGGACCAAGGGCTACTGGCGCCACCCCTTCATGCGCGATGTCTGGCGCTTCGTCGATCCCCAGCCGTCGCACTGAAGGCGCACACCCGTGACAAGGCCCGAAGCCCGCATCGCCCGCTACCGCCGCTGGCTGCACGCCAACCGCGGCCTGCGCTTCGACGACTACGAAGCGATGTGGCGCTGGTCGGTGACCGAGCTCGACGCCTTCTGGCAGTCGATCTGGGACTGCTTCGGCGTGCAGTCGCCCACGCCGCACCGCGCCGTGCTGGCGCGCGACCGCCTGCCCGGCGCCGAGTGGTTCCCGGGCGCGCAGGTGAACTACGCCAGGCACCTGCTGGCGCAGGCCGACGCGGCGCAGGCCGCCGGAGTGCCGGCCCTGGTGTTCCAGAACGAGCGCATGGCAGCGCCCACCGAGATCAGCTGGCCGGCCTTGCGCGCGCAGGTGGCCACGCTGGCCGGCGCGATGCGCGCCGCCGGCGTGCGGCGCGGCGACCGCGTCGTGGCCTGGCTGCCGAACACGCCGCAGGCCATCGTCGCGGCGCTGGCCACGATGAGCCTGGGGGCGATCTGGTCGGTGTGCTCGCCCGACATGGGCCCGGTGGCGGTGCTGGACCGCTTCCGCCAGATCGAGCCGCTGTGGCTGTTCGCCGTCGACGGCCAGACCTGGGGCGGGCGCGACCACGACCGCCGGCCGGTGCTGCGCGAGATCGTCGCCGGCCTGCCCACGCTGCGCCACCTGGCGCTGGTGGCCGACCTGGACCCTGGCGCGCGCGCGGCCGAGTTCGCCCGCGACGGCCTCGCCACGCACGACTGGGCGACGCTGCTGGCCGGCGCCGAAACGCCCTCGGGGCTGGCTGCGGCCGCCGGGTTCGAGCCCGACTGGCTGCCCTTCGAGCACCCGCTGTGGATCGTCTACAGCAGCGGCACCACCGGCCTGCCCAAGCCCATCGTGCACGGCCATGGCGGCGTGCTGCTGGAGTCGCTCAAGACCCTGATGCACAACGACGTGGCGCCCAGCCACGAGCCGCTGCCCGAAGGCGGCGTCAACGGCGAGCGCTTCTTCTGGTACAGCAGCACCGGCTGGATCATGTGGAACTGCCAGCTCGGCGCGCTGCTGGGCGGCGCCACGGTCTGCGTCTACGACGGCAACCCGGCCGGCGAGGGGGGGCAGGACTGGGGCCGGTTGTGGCGCTTCGCCGCCGACGCCGGCACCACCTTCTTCGGCGCCGGCGCCGCCTTCTACGCCAGCTGCCTCAAGGCCGGCGTGATGCCGCAGCGCATCGCCGACCTGTCGGCGCTGCGCGCCGTGGGCAGCACCGGCAGCCCGCTGGCCGACGAGGCCTACGACTGGATCTGGCGCGAGCTGCCGCGCCCGGGCGGTGAGCCGATGTGGATCGCCTGCATCAGCGGCGGCACCGACTTCGCCGGCGCCTTCGTCGGCGGCCACCGCGAGCTGCCGCAACGCCGCGGCGAGATGCAGTGCCGCTTCCTCGGCGCCGCGGTGGCGGCGTACGACGAGCAGGGCCGCGAGGTGATGGACGCGGTGGGCGAGCTGGTCTGCACGCGGCCCATGCCGTCGATGCCGCTGTACCTCTGGGGCGACGTGCCCGAGCCCGGCCAGGCTGACCAAGGCGTCGGCCCGCGCTACCGCGACAGCTACTTCGACCTGTTCCCCGGCGTCTGGCGCCATGGCGACTGGATACGCCTGCTCCCACGCGCCGAGGCCGTGGGCGCGGTGATCTACGGCCGCAGCGACGCCACCATCAACCGCCACGGCGTGCGCATGGGCACGGCCGAGCTGTACCGCGCCGTCGAGGCCCAGCCCGAGGTGCTGGACAGCCTGGTGGTGGACCTGGAGTACCTGGGCCGCGAGAGCTGGATGCCGCTGTTCGTGGTGCTGCGCGAGGGCCTCACGCTGGACGAGGCGCTCACCGCGCGGCTCAAGGCCGCCTGCCGCCAGGCGCTGAGCCCACGCCATGTGCCCGACGAGGTGTTCCAGGTGAGCGCGGTGCCCCGCACGCTGTCGGGCAAGAAGATGGAGCTGCCGGTGAAGAAGCTGCTGCTGGGCGCCGACCCGGCCCAGGTGATGAACCGCGACGCGATGGCCAACGCCGACGCGGTGGACTGGTTCGTCGCGCTGGCCCGACGGCGCGCGGCCGATGCCAAGGCCGATGCCAATGGCGGCCCCCCGGCGTAAACTGCCCACCGCCGCCAGGAGCCGCCTTCAGCACCCGCGCCATGCACCCGAATGACCAGCCCGCCTACACCGCTGGCGAAGCCGCGCAGATCCTGGCGCTGCCTGCTGGCACGGTGCGCGCCTGGTGCTTCGGCCACGACTACCGGCATCGCAGCGACGGCAAGAGCAAGCGTTTCGCGGCCGTCATTGAGCCGGCCGATGCCAAGGCCCGGCTGCTCTCGTTCGTGAACCTGTGCGAACTGCATGTGCTGGCTGTCATCCGCCGCCACCACCAGGTGAAGCTGCCGCCGGTGCGCGCGGCGCTGGACTTCGTGGAGCACGAACTGGGCGTGCCGCACCCGCTGGCCAGCGAGTCCTTCCTGACCAATGGCGTCAGCCTGTTCGTGCGCCGCGCCGGGCAGTTGCTCAACGTGTCGGCCCAGGGGCAGACGGCGCTGCAGGAAGACTTCGAGCGCGCGCTAAGCCGCATCGAACACGACAAGCGCACCGGCGCTCCCGTGCTGCTGTACCCCTACACCCGAGCCCGCATCGACGACGGCGCTGCGCCGCCGCGCACCGTGCTGGTGGACCCCGCTCGTTCGTTCGGCCGGCCGGTGCTGGCGGGCGCCTACGTGCGCACCGAAGTGGTCGCCCAGCGCTTCGCCGCCGGCGACAGCATCGCCGACATGTCGGCCGACTACGGCGTGCAGCCGGCCGACATCGAGGAGGCGCTGCGCTTCCAGCAGCGGCTGGCCGCGTAGCCGGTGCGGGCGGGCCGCATGGACAGCGCGGCCGTCACCCTGTTCATCGACCGCGACACCTGGAGCCACAAGCTCGACACCGCCTTGCGCGCGGCCAGCATCCCTTTCGAGGCGTTCCGCCAGCACTTCCGGCAAGACGCAGAAGATGTTGAGTGGCTGCCCAAAGTGGCCCAGGCGAAATGGGTGGTGGTCACGCGCGACCAGAACATCCGCCGCCGCGCGAACGAGATTGCCGCGGTGCGCGAAGGTGGGCTGCACCTGTTCGCACTGACCTCGGGCAACCTGTCGGCGGCCGAGACCGGTGAACTCGTCGTAGCCGCTTGGCCGCGCATCCGCAGCGCCGTGGCCGCAACGCCGCCGCCAGCCTTCTGGTCCATCACGCGCGGCGGCGAGGTTCGGCGGCTGAAGCGCTGAGGCACCGACGCACTACGCCGCGCGCTTGTATGCGCGCTTGCCCGCCGGCGAAGCGGGCGCGGGCAGCAGGCTGGTGAGCGCGGCATAGCGCTCGAACAGGAAGGCGACGCGCTCGGCGTCGCTGCGCCAGGCGCGTTTGCCACCTTGGCCCACGTAGGCCGCGTCGACGGCGGCATCCAGCTTCTGGTGCGCCTTCAGCAGCGGCGGCGGCATGGCCAGCGGGTCGTACAGGTCGGCCAGCGTGCTGCCAGGGAACTGCGCGCGGGCGTCCAGCACGCCCTGCGCGGCGGCCTCGATAGCGGCTCGCTGCGCGTCGCTGGGTTCGGGCCAGGGGAAGTTGTTGTAGACGATGGCGGCCGAGTAGCGGTAGCGGCTCTCCAAGCGGCCGCAGGTGTAGCGGACCCAGGCGTTGTGCATCGCGCTGTGCAGCACGCCGAAGTGAAAGGGCGTGGCGCCAGCCACAGCATACAGCTGGTTGGACGCAACGACTTCGCTGCCCAGCAAGGCCAGTGGCAGGTAGCGCCGACGCTCTGAACTGACGGTTGGAATGGCGACATAGGCCGAGTCCGGTTGCCGCTGCTCGGCAAACACGGCCGGCGTGTCGGCCAGGCGCCTGGTGGTATCGCGATCACGCCCGCTGCGCCAGGCCTGCACTGCAGCGATGCGACGCATGGCCTCGGGCGACTGCCGTAGTTCGGATGGTGTCGCACCCGCGAACCACAGGCACCAGCGCTCGACGCCGTTGAGCAGTTCCTCGCCGCCCACAAACGGCCGTAGGAACTTGCCGATGGCGGGGTCGGCTGCCAGCAGCGCCGCTCGCTCTGCCGCACTGATCGTGAAGTTGCCGCCGTCGAGCGCAAAGCTGCCGTAGCTCACACTGGGCACATCGGACAGGGGCTGCCTTCGCGGCGTGAGCAGGACGGTGTCCGCATCCACCAGGTATGGGTTGATGCGTTGAACGCTGACGGCATGTGGCGTGCCGCCCGCATCGTCGTACTCGAACAGGACGGGCGCGGCAGCGGGCTCCAACGCGAACCCGACGATGACGCAGTGCACACCGGCGACCCCGCGCGCCTCGTTGCGCCAGCGGAACGTCTGGTGCGCGAAGCCGATGTGCACGCTTTGCGCCAGCAACCAGGACCAGAGAACGGCCACCTGTTCACCCTGGCAGATGCTGTTGGTCGATACAAAGGCGCAATGCACTGCGGTGCGCTGCTCGCGCGCGTCCCGCAGGTACCGGGTAGCCAACACGTACCAGGCGGCAACGAAGTCGAGCAGCCCCGCGTTGGGCAGGTCTGAGGTCACGGCTGAGAAGTCGGCCTTCTGCTCGGTGGACTGTTCCTTCTTGCCCACGAACGGCGGATTCCCCAGCACATAGCTGCAGCGCTGCGCCGGCAGCACCTCGTTCCACGGTAAGCGCAGCGCGTTGCCGTGCACGATGTGCGGCGTGGCCTTCAGCGGGATGCGGGCGTAGTAGTGGCCGAACTCGTCGCTGACGCGCTGGTTCATCTGGTGGTCGATCAGCCACAGCGTCACCTGCGCGATCTGCGCCGGGAACTCCTCGATCTCAATGCCGTGGAACTGGTCCACGTCCACCGCAATCATCTGGTGCACGTCCAGCACCTGCTGGCCGCTGTCGTAGGCGGCGCGCAGCACCTCCAGCTCCAACAGGCGCAGCTCGCGGTAGGTGATGACGAGGAAGTTGCCGCAGCCGCAGGCCGGGTCCAGAAAGTTCAGAGCCCGCAGGCGCTTGTGGAACTCGAAGAGCTTGTTGCGCTGGTGGCGCAGGCGCTGGAATTCGGCCCAGAGCGCGTCCAGGAACAGCGGCTTGATCAGCTTGAGGATGTTCTCCTCGCTGGTGTAGTGCGCGCCCAGGTTGCGCCGCGCGCCGGCGTCCATGATGCTCTGGAACATGGCGCCAAAGATGGCCGGGCTGATGGCGCTCCAGTCCAGCGCGCAGCACTCCAGCAGTTGCTCGCGCATCGCCGTGTCGAAGGCGGCCAGGGGTAGCGGTTCGGCAAACAGGCTGCCGTTCACGTAGGGGAAGGCGCGCAGGCCTTCGTCCAGTTTGGAGCTGCGCTGGTGCTCGGGCGTGTTCAGCACCTGGAACAGCAACGCCAGCTGGGCGCCCAGGTCGGCGCCGTCGTCTCGTGTGCGCTCCTCCAGCCACTGACGCCAGCTTTGCGCGGGCTGGAAGATGCCGGTGTCGTCGGCGAACAGGCAGAACAGCAGGCGCACCAGCAGCACTTCCAGCGCGTGGCCGCCATAGCCACTGGCCTTCAGCGAGTCGTGCAGCCCACCCATCTTCTCGGCAGCGCGGATGTTCACCGGGTTCTGCGGTCGGATCAGCTGCGTCTGGTAGCCGGCCACGAAGGCGAAGCGGCGGATGTGTTTGCGCAGGTCTGCAAGCGCGAACGCGATGTCCTCGCCGGTCTCCAGGTCGTACAGGCGGAAGCGCGCGAAGTCGCATACCAGCACGTAGCGCGGCAGGTCGCGCTCCTTCAGGCCGGGGAAGTAGTCCAGCGCCTGGCCATAGGCGCGCTCCAGGCTCTTGCCGCGCGACTTGTGCTCCACCAGCAGCATGCCGGGCCAGAACAGGTCGATGAAGCCGTGGTCGCCGCCGTGCTTGCGAACGGCGTGCTCGAAGCTGGTGACGCGCGGCCGACGCAGGCCGAAGATGTCGAAGAAGTCGATCCAGAACGATTGCGCCTGCGAGCGTTCGTCCTTGGCGTCCTTCCAGCGCTGGCTGAAAGCTGCAGCCCGCGCGCCGATCTCGTTCCAACTCAGCGGCATTGCCCCTCCCGGCTGGCGCGCAAACCGTTGGCTCGCGCTGGCTCTGTATTGGCTTCTGGCCGGGGATTCTAGAAACCACCGCCCGGTGGCGGCGCGCACCGCATCAGTCGGGCGAGGGCACGGCTGGCGCCGGGCTCAGCCTTGCAGGCCGCGCCAAGCCAGAGGCTTGGCCCTTCGCCAGGCACAGAC